>ENA-ORBV01000427-ORBV01000427.1-microbial-mat-metagenome-genome-assembly--contig:-NODE-427-length-97054-cov-9.317663_pt1 | contig 97054 bp, 84 predicted proteins | sample MGYA00237777_ERZ505514 | MGnify/ENA primary metagenome ERZ505514 (study PRJEB26160, sample SAMN06269048) | microbial mat metagenome | isolation source: Oligotrophic lake microbial mat | place...
GAGGAGAAGGAGAAGGAGGAGGCTGCGTCGAAGCAGAAGGAGGAGAAGGAGGAGGCTGCGTCGAAGGAGAAGGAGGAGAAGGAGGAGGCTGCGTCGAAGGAGAAGGAGGAGAAGGAGGAGGCTGCGTCGGAGGAGAAGGCGACCGTAGTGGAGTGCTTGGAGATTCAGGCAAATTAGAAGAAAGATTAGCGATAGATTGGTCTTTGCTGCGGCTACCAGCTGACGAACCAAAATAGTATCCGAGCACGGTACTATACCCTGCTGCCAGAGCACCAACCAATACGTTGATAAGGGGCTGGTAGTCCTGTTTTGAGTCGTCTTTCTTAGGGGGGGCTAATATCAGTAAGCCAATTATCACTGTGAAACCTAAAACGATGAACGTACCAAGGGCAGAAGGGTACCAATCTCTCTTGCCCGTCGCCTTGGTAATGTCAACCTCACGGGATCGAGCGCTTGCTCTATCGGCATACTCAGCTTGATCCATCTGCAGCCTGACGCTGGCGAGGTATTGCTGATAATTGACCTCCAACTCCCTGAGTTTGATGGCAGCCTCCGGATCTGTCTGGATATTCTTGGCGATGTCCTTCAGCGATGAATTACTCGAAATGCCCAAGACTTTGGTAACCAAGCTTATTGCTCCAGCGGCGAGTCCGGGGGGGCCACCTAGAACCGACAATAGGAGTGGAGCACCGATGCTTACCAGATCGTCAAGAACTCCCATTTCCACCTCAAAATAACTGATTTGGTCTATAAACTGATTTGGTCTGTAAGCGATAGGAACAGCCTGTGCTTTAGCCCTGTTCCTAAGTAGTCTGCCATCCCTTAATTCCAAAAACCAGGCCAACGATTGAGTTCAGCGGCGGCTAAAGCTTTGGCATCACAAGTAGTCGAAGCTATTCCGCCGCTGCAACGATTTGTTAGATCGTGCCTTACAGCATATTTTCGACACATGAGTTACGTGATCAAAATTCCAGCAACGTTGTCTCCATCCATAGTCATGCGTATTACAAATTCATCTCTACCATCTTCAAAACTCAGCTTCCACAAATAGATTTGATAGTGAAGTTGTTTGAGATGACCAAAATAAGTAGTTGTATATCCCTCTGCCATACGTGGAGCAAGCTGTTCACTAACACCTTCAAACATTTGCCTGGTAATGCCTGCTTTATAAGATGAATTACCTACTGTGGTAAAAAGATCGTAATTGCCTGAGGCAGTAGCATCTAAGATGGTCTGCAAACAGTCAATAACGTTTTGCGGGAGAGTTGCTTGGTTCATCATGGCTTTTTTTGTAAAGTCCTTTCAAAGCTTGTAGAAAATAGTGCTGGCAATAATTATTTTGTGTGTCGATCTAACGGCTGAATTGTTAGACCGCCCCACATGATTGGATCTCAACGGTCTTACTTTTATTTAGTATCGAAGGCTCTGTCACTTCCAATATGTGTGAGCCGACCTTAGGTAATCTCCCATCACCGCACGCTTTCTCCCTTCAAGGTGGTATCAATGTCTCTCAACATTGACCATGCTCCGTCGGTGGTGTTGGAGATCACAGTAACCTGCATCTCGTTGACACAATTTACACTCGACAAGAACGAAACCCCCGCGTCGCAACCGGTCATGTATTCCTCACGGTTGCGCCCCTCTTTCTCACAGATCCATAGCCCGTGACCGTAATACGTGTGCTCACCTTCCGTCTCAGCTTTCGCGTAAGGCTGGGCATAGATCTCGACCAGTTCTTTCGGCAAGATCTGATAACCCCAGAATGCCTTCCACAAAGTCGTGATATCGTGCACCGTTGTAAATGCGCCTCCGTCGGAAGCCCCGACAATGGGAAGATTGAAGATATTCGTTCGCCAGCCCTCCGCTTCTTCCACGTAGCCCATCGCTGTCTTCTCGGGGAGTTTGTTCAGCGCGAAATACCCGGAGTGATTCATGCCGATCGCCTTGAATATTGCCTGTTCAACAAAATCCTGATACTTCATGCCAGTCAGTTCTTCAATCACCACTCCCAGAAGGATATAGCCGCCATTTGAATAGGAGAAGCGTTCCCCAGGTGCAAATTTCATCGCTTCATCTGGAAATACAGCTAGGTAGTCTCTTGGTCCTCTCAAGGCATACCACGGGATGCTGAGGGTAAAGTTATCAAAGTCCGCTATTTCGTCTTCATCATAGTAGTCAGGAATACCAGATGTATGCGTGAGCAAGTGTCGTATCGTGATCTCCTGCGAATAGCGCGGGAAATCGAGAGCGATGCAATCCTTCAACGGAGTGGAAAACGAGAGTTTCTGAGCCTCAATTAGTTTACCAATGGCTAAGGCGGTGAAGAATTTGGTTCCCGAAGCAATGCCAAAGCGTGTTTCTAGCGAGTTCTCGATCTTGTTGCTTCGATCAGCATAGCCTGCCGCTCTCGCATAGAGCACCTGATCCTTTTGGCGAATGGAGATGACCCCTGAAAAAGCCTGTTCTTCAATGGATTTATTCAGTGTTTGTTCGAGATCGGCTTGATCCATTGTCACCTCAGCTACCTCCCAGCAGTGTCATTCTGCCCATCCAAAGATCGATATTTCAGGAAACAGGTTGATCGCGGGCGGTCTAACTTGTTATTAGACGGAATTTTTCCGCAGATCCATCCCAGAAAGGGGGATAGGCAGATTGTTTCCTCAGATCCCTCCAAATCAGGTGGATCTGAGGAAATCTTCTTCAGAATACGCCGATCGAGGTGGATCTGAGGAAAATTTCCGTATATCTCCCTAATTTAGGCGGATACCCCGAAAATTTCAGGGTGATTCACCTTTCGGAGTTATTACCCCGAAAGCATCGGCTTTCAGGGTATTATCCCGAAAATTTTAGGCACATCCGTCACTGTCGTTGCCGACATAAACCCTACAATTTGCCCTGCCTCAACCGCCTCCAGTAAAAAAGTAGCATCCGCCACAAAAGACTCCCGCGCTAGTACCGCAGGCAGAACGTTGAGTATCAAACAAGATTTGCATCACAAATACTTCTGCATCGATCGCCCATCCAGCATGGCTTTTACCTCTTCATCCGTGGGTGGGTGGGCATCCGTCTTAGCAATGCCAATTAAGCCTGCCGCTAACCCCTTTGGCTTAACCATTGACTGGGATGGTGGTTGGAGCGATCGCATCAATACGTTGATTAATTCCCAACGATCCTCGGAAGAAAGCCTCAGTGCTTGCTCTTGAAGTTCACGTAGCGTCATAGCAATTATGTTTAACAGAGAGTCACGCAATCACAGTTAGGCAATCACGCACACTTCAAATTTTAACGAATCAGTCTGCATCTGAAAGTTGCCTATATCCACAAGCAGCCTCTTACGTCTAAGCCAAGGTGTGAGGCAAGTTCGCGATCGCTGCATTCAGTTTACACAGAGGCGATACACTAGGATGAGTTTTGCGTCGCATGAGGTATGGCATGGCATCCATTCGGAAGTTGCATCAACAACTGATTCAAAAAGAGCGATCGGCAGTAGAAGTGACTCAAGAGGCACTCGATCGCATTCAGGCAGTGGAACCGACCCTGCATAGTTTTTTGCAAGTAACGGCAGACCATGCCCTGACGCAAGCTCAACAAGTGGATGCCAAAATCGCATCAGGTGAAGACATTGGACTGCTGGCTGGCATTCCCATCGCCATCAAAGACAACATCTGCACAAAAGGCATCCGCACCACCTGCGCCTCTCGCATCTTAGAAAATTTTGTGCCGCCTTACGAAGCCACCGTTACCCAAAAGCTGATGGATGCAGGTGCCGTCATGGTGGGCAAAACCAATCTAGATGAGTTTGCCATGGGCGGCTCTACTGAAAACTCTGCGTTTCAGCGCACCGCCAACCCCTGGGATCTTTCCCGCGTACCGGGCGGTTCTTCGGGTGGCTCAGCGGCAGCGGTGGCGGGTGGTGAATGTGTGGTATCTCTGGGTTCTGATACGGGTGGTTCCATTCGTCAACCGGCTTCTTTTTGCGGCATTGTTGGCATGAAACCCACCTATGGCTTGGTGTCGCGCTATGGATTAGTGGCGTTTGCCTCGTCGTTGGATCAAATCGGTCCCTTTGGGCGATCGGTGGAAGATGCGGCACTGTTGCTAGGGGCGATCGCGGGTCATGATCCCAAAGACTCCACCAGCCTCAACGTCAAGATTCCCGACTACAGCCAATTCCTAATTCCTGACCTGAAGGGAAAAAAAGTTGGCGTTATCCAAGAAACCTTCGGCGAAGGATTGAGTGCCGATGTCGAAAAATCGGTTCGCGCCGCCATCCAACAGCTAAAAGAGTTGGGCGCTGAAATCGTCGAAATTTCCTGTCCCCGTTTTCGCTATGGCATCGCCGCCTACTACATCATCGCTCCCTCTGAAGCGTCTGCAAACCTCGCCCGCTATGACGGCGTAAAGTATGGCGCTCGTGCCGAAAACGCCGACAACTTGATGGAAATGTACACTCGTACCCGCGCTGAAGGCTTTGGAGCCGAAGTAAAACGCCGTATTATGATCGGCACCTATGTATTATCCGCTGGCTACTACGATGCCTATTATCTGAAAGCCCAAAAAGTTCGCACATTGATGAAGCAAGACTTTGAGGAAGCCTTCAAACAAGTCGATATACTGGTGACCCCGACCGCGCCCTCCACTGCCTTTAAAGCGGGCGACAAGTCCGCCGATCCGCTCAGCATGTACCTGATTGATCTGATGACCATTCCCGTTAATCTAGCAGGACTTCCAGGTATTAGCGTCCCCTGCGGCTTCGATGCCGACGGATTGCCAATTGGTCTGCAACTAATCGGCAACGTTCTTCGCGAAGACCGAGTATTTCAAGCCGCCTATGCCTACGAACAATCCACCCACTGGCATCAAAAAACACCCAAGCTCTAGGGGTCTCTAATCTCTAAGATGCACGTCCGATAGTGGCAGCTCGGACGATCGCCGAAAATATTGAATCGGGCAGCAGTTTTCGCAATAGCAGCAACAGCCCAGCATTGCCGCCAGCAGGATAACGCAGACGATCGCTATCATCGGTTGCGGCTTGGAAAATCACGGCGGCGGTCACTTCGGGAGGCGATCCGGTTTCTCCGGCTTTGGTCATAGTGGGCATGACTTTTGCGATGAAGCTGTCGTAGGCAGTGAGACCGGGCTGTTGGGCTATATCGGGCGATCGCGTGTAAAAATCCGTCTTAATCGGACCTGGTTCAATCAGCTTGACGCGAATATTGAACGGTTCCAACTCATATTGCAACGAATCGGTAAAACCTTCCACTGCCCATTTGGTTGAGTGATAGAGACTATACAGCGGAAACGCAGTTAGTCCGCCAATGGAAGCAATGTTGACAATCACGCCATCGCGGCGATCGCGAAAATGAGGCAAAAATGCACGGGTCACTTCCATCAGCCCAAACACGTTGGTTGCAAACTGCCGCTGAATTTGCTCGGCGGTGCAGGCTTCAAACGCTCCAAGTAAGCCGTAGCCTGCGTTATTGACCAATACATCAATGGCGGCAAATCGTTCTAATGCGGCATCCACGGCGGGCTGAATCGAACTGAAATCAGTCACATCCAGCGGTAAACAAAGCACATTATCTAACTGGGCAAGGTCAACAGCTTTTTCAGGCGATCTCATGGTTGCGACGACGTTCCATCCTTTTTGGTGAAAAATCTGCGCTGTAGCATAGCCAATTCCAGTGGAAGCACCGGTAATAAAAACAGTTTTAGGCATAGGAAAAAGGTATCAAGTATCGCTTTAGTTTTGCCAATGTCCAACCTATTCGTTAGCGATGCCCGTGGTTGGCATTGTTAAGGGTTCATCCCCAATGTTGGAATATCCTTGATCGTGCAAAGGATTATAAGTGACATCGTATTCAAACACATATGCCCAAGTTTCTTTGCGAGTCCAGTTTGCCAAAGGATTCACCTTTAACCGCTGGTGTGAATCTAATTCAAAAATAGGTAGATGGGCGAAGGTAGAAGCTTGGTTGCGGCGATCGCCAGTCAGCCACGCGATCGCGCCTAGTTCCGCTAAGCCACGTTGCAATGGCTCAACTTTAGTCAACTGATGAAATTTATTGATATCTTTTTTCCACAGAGCTTCGCCATATTTTGCGGCAAAGTCTTGTCGCATAGTCACCCCAGGAGTTTTGTAACTCTTGAGGTTGAGAGTGTAGAGATGCTTTGCTTTTGCAACCAAATCGAGGGTTTGAGGAAAGTGGTGCAGGGTATCTACAAAGAGAACGGGAGTAAGATTCGGCGGCTGCAAATCGCGATAAAGCAAATCCGTGATCAACAAATCATCAACGCTAAAAGTGCTAGTTTGAATCAATCCAGTCGGGACGTTAACAATGCACCAGGCAAGAATATCTTTGGGGTGAGCTTGCTCAAACTTTTGGTTGAGCCGTTCGAGGTCAAGGCTAGCGGGGTTAGTTAAAGGTTCAATAGATTGGTTCATTTTAGATTTAGTTGCCTGCTCCAATCCGCGTTGTACCTAAGATAGCCAAATCTGACTATGCTTGCAGGGCGATCGCTCCAACCCATGCTGGTTTTGCACTGGAAACACCCCAAAATCTGACTGCATAGAGGAAATAGCGATTATACCTGGCTAGATACAACGTATTTACCTTGACGAATAGGAACATTGAGATAGGCGATCGTGTCCACAGCAACTTGAGTTAAACCGTATCCTAAAGCCGTTAATAGCTTAAAGCAAGACATTTGATCTTCAGGAGACAAGAGACTATGTTCAAAGTGAATGATGTTAGGTTTGAGGGTATCGAAAGGAACCATCTTAAGAATTTCAAAATCAAATCCCACCGTATCGATGACTAGCAAATCTATTTTTTTAATTGCATGTTTTGAAATTAGCGTATTGACGGTCATTGAAGGAATTGTTTGTTCTTCGATTAGACTTTCATAATCTTCTGGTAGTGTTTCTAGATTTTCGACAAATTTAAAGTAGTAAAGCATTCCAGAAACCATACTGCGATCTAAGCTAGCAGCTTGGCTCAACCAAAAAGGCATCAGATCCTTTTCGTAACGAACTGTATACAAAGTTGCTGTTCCATCTTCCTTGCCAATCAAAATATTCTCTAGAGATATCTGGGTTTCTTCTTGGTATGTTTCTTTTAGTTGATCAAAAGGTTTTCGCTGCGGTTCAATTAAGAGTCCGCGCCAATGATTCTTCTTAATTAATTGACAAATTGGATCGGCAGAAGCACCATCATGAGCACCAATCTGAACGATAAAAAAGTCTGAATTTTGAACCGGATAGCTTTCTAATATGAGTTCCAAAGTGTTGATAAATGGATATTCAGTAATTTGACTAGGTTTGGAAGATTTAACAAGGTCATATCCAAAGGAAATGATAACCGTTTTTACAATTTGCTTGATCATGTCTTGGAGTTTTCCTAGATGTTTTTTTAGGAGAAAATGCAAATACTAAAGCAATAATTATTTTATTTGAAAAATTTGTTAGAGCAGCTTAGTAAATCAACTTTCTTACGGCTTTCTTTCTATAAAATGGCTGTCTAGTTAAAAGTAGGACATTATGAATTTGGTTCATCCATTCATTTAGTAAGTAGCTTTAATTAGAAGTATATTAATTGACGAATAAAGTCTTAGCTTTAAAAGCATAAACTGCTCAACTTGAAGCTGAAATATAGCAGTCAATTATTAGCCTAAACTACGGTTAAGCATACAGCAAAGAAATAAACGTAATGTTTAATACAGGGTTAAGGCAATATTTAGTTTCCTTTAAAAGGGAGTTTTAATTCATGCAGTTAATTTTATATAGCAAACCGGGTTGTCATCTTTGTGAAGGGCTGCAAGAAAAACTAGAGCAAATTCAAAGCATCCCGCTAGAACTAGAAGTGCGAGACATCACCACGCGAGAGGATTGGTTTCAACAGTACCAATACGAAATCCCAGTATTATTTTGGGTGAGCCAAGGGGAAGGATCGACATTCGACACTCTACATTCGACACTTCATCCCATTCCTCGCCCCTCTCCTCGTGCCACGATCGCCCAGTTGGAACAGATGCTACAGAAATTGCTCAGTGATCCGGCACAATAGAAGTTCATTTTGTGAGAAGGTGCTGACATGAAGCTGCGAGAATTGCTGGCTGCATCTGGGATTGCTCCAGTAGCTGATCATCCCGCGCTAGATAGCGAGGTGAAAGGCTTATCTACTAATTCGCTGGCGTGTCAGCCGGGGGATTTATTTATTGGAATGCCGGGAACGCGAGTCGATGGGGGCGAGTTTTGGTCAGGGGCGATCGCGGCGGGTGCCATTGCGGCGATTGTTTCTCCGGCTGCTGCGAGTAAAGCCTTAAACAAACCGGAAGCCGCATCCAATGCCTGTATTATCCCCGCAGAAAATATGTCTCAGGTGTGCGCCCAGATTGCCGCCTCCTTCTATCACCATCCTACCCAAACCCTGAAGCTGGTGGGCGTAACCGGCACCAACGGCAAAACGACGACCACGCACCTGATTGAGTTTTTTCTCAACCACGCCCAGAAATCTCCCGCTTTGTTAGGCACCCTTTACACGCGCTGGAAGGGCTATCAGCAAACCGCTGCCCATACTACGCCCTTTGCTGTGGAACTCCAAAAGCAACTCGCCGATGCGATAGATGCTGGATGCGATTATGGTGTGATGGAAGTAAGCTCCCATGCATTGGCTCAAGGTCGGGTGCAAGGCTGCACTTTTGAAGTCAGCGTGTTTACCAATCTGACCCAGGATCATCTCGACTATCACGCCAATATGGAGGAGTATTTTGCGGCTAAAGCGCTACTGTTTAACTCAGATTATTTGAAGGGGCTGGCGGTGATTAACCTAGATGATGCGTATGGCAAACGGCTGATCTCTGGTCGATCGGAAGCAAAAACTTGGAGCTACAGCACACAGGATAGTAGCGCCGATTTGTGGACGAGTGACCTGAGCTATGGAGCCGCCAGTGTTAGCGGAGTGCTGCATACCCCCAAAGGAGACACCCCATTCATGTCGCCCTTGGTGGGACAATTTAACCTAGAAAACTTGTTGGCAGCAGTTGGTGCAGTGCTGCATTTAGGGTTAGATCTGACCGCGATCGCGGCTGCATTGCCCCAGTTCAGCGGTGTGCCCGGTCGCATGGAGCAAGTCCAGCTTTCACCGGATCAAGACATCAGCGTAATTGTAGATTATGCCCACACGCCAGACAGCCTGGAAAATATGCTGAAAGCCGCCCGTCCCTTTATCAGCGGACAGATGATTTGTGTATTTGGCTGTGGGGGCGATCGCGATCGCACCAAGCGTCCGCAAATGGGGCGGATCGCCGCCGATCTAGCTGATGCTGTCTATGTCACCTCCGACAATCCCCGCACCGAAGATCCTCAGCGCATTCTAGAAGATGTGGTAGTAGGCATTCTCGGAGCGGTTAAGCCGATTGTGATAGGCGATCGCGCTGCTGCTATCCGCGCCGCCATCCTCAATGCTCAGCCGGGTGATGGAGTCCTGATTGCGGGTAAAGGACACGAAGATTATCAAATTCTTGGCACTGAAAAAATTCACTTTGACGATCGCGAACAGGCGAAAGCGGCGCTAACGGAAAGAAGAGGCTGACTGCCCCGCAGCGGTTGATGATACCAAATAAAATCTTGCAGCTAGAACTATTGCTTGTACCAGGCTTTTCGCCATTGGTTCATTTGGTCAATTTCGATTTGCTGAGAGGCAATAATGTCTTTTGCCAATTTTTGAACTTCAGGACGCTTTGACTTACTGAGAGCGTCGTTTGCCATGACTACTGCGCCTTGATGATGCGGAATCATGGCATTGAGGAAGCGCAGATCAAACTCGGCATCCGCTTTTCCCAAATCCATGCTCATCATCATGCTTTTCTTTTGCTCCTCAGACATCGACATGGAGTGTCCCATTTGAGTGTGCCATGCCATTGGGGTCGCGCCCATGTTGGGATACCAGGCTGTTCGCCACTGGTTCATCTCAGCCGTTTCTTTATTTTGGGCATTGATAATAGCTTGAGCTAATTTTTTAATTTCAGAACGCTTAGACTTTTGTAAAGCTTCCTGTGCCATGACGATCGCGCCTTGATGATGCGGAGTCATGCCATCAATAAAACGCAAGTCAAACTCAGCATTAGCAGGTCCAAGATCCATCTCGTGATTCATGCCGCCCATCTTGCTGTGATCCATGCCTTGCATTGATCCGGCGTTGGTTGTAGACGACTGAGACGGAGTTTGGTTTTGAGCCGATGTTGAAGAGCAGGCGTTGAGAATTGTGCTGGTGGCGATCGCTCCTACCGTTAAACTCAGAAGCCCCATTTTTGCAAAGAAATTATGTGACATAGAGTTCGTTTGGTTTTGGTGTAGGTGAGATAAAAAATGGAAAAGGTGATGTTGTTGTTTTGCATACTCCAGCCAACTGGAGAGTCAACTATTGATGACTTAGATTGCAGGAGACTTTAAGAACACTATCAAAAGATGAGCCTTTCCAACATTGCACACGGATATGAAATCAGGATGAAATGCCGATCGCTCTAAAGGATGAAATTTATTCCTCTCGGAAGATAGACGTAATCACATCAATAAACCTTTAGGATGAAGCGTAGAAGTCAACAGGTACTCATATTTTGACTTTAGTGGGAGGTATGACGATCACTTTCAATAGTCTCCTTGACCATCCAGCTAACTGGAGACTGCAAACTAGATGTAGTTAATTGGATGACATGATGATTCTCGAATTCAAAGTTTCTAACATGGCATGTTCTGCCTGTGTCACTACGATCACGAATGCAGTAACGGCAATCGACCCCACTGCAACCATTGAGGCAGATCCGAAAACAAAGCAGGTCAAAATCGAAACTCAACAGCCTGAAGCGACGGTTAAACAAGCGATCGCTGCCGCAGGCTATATAGTAGACTAGTAGTCGCGGGTGTAAGTTTAGCTACCCATTAGCAAGACTGTTCTGCGAGGCTTTTAGCTTGCAGAACAGTCAGCGTATTTCCGCCCTCTTGTACTAGCTGTTGTGTTGAGCAACCAAAAATGAATTTTGCTGGCTGATTTGAGGAGTTGTTCAATTCACGCTAAAATCATTAGTTTTTCCAATAGGGATTATTGCCTACCGTCTCGAATAATGGGATGATGAGGCAAAGAAATTATCGGGTGGCTTGTCTTACCCAGCATCTTGTTTATCCCCGTCCTAACGTAATTCATCACTGAGTAGGAATCATGGCTGTCGTAACTCAATCACTTGAAGAACTTTGTATTAATTCAATCCGTTTTTTGGCGGTAGATGCTGTTGAGAAAGCAAAATCGGGTCACCCTGGTCTACCTATGGGTGCGGCTCCGATGGCGTTCGTGCTGTGGGATCAGTTCATGCGGTTTAATCCTAAAAATCCGCAATGGTTCAACCGCGATCGCTTTGTGCTATCGGCAGGTCACGGCTGTATGCTGCAATACGCCCTGATGTATTTGACCGGATACGATAGCGTGACTATCGATGACATCAAACAGTTCCGCCAATGGGGATCGAAAACGCCTGGACATCCCGAAAACTTTGAGACTCCCGGTGTGGAAGTGACCACCGGTCCTTTAGGTCAAGGGATTGCCAATGCTGTGGGTCTGGCGATCGCCGAAGCTCATCTTGCCGCCAAGTTCAACAAATTCGATGCGACTCTGGTTGACCACTACACCTACGCGATCTTAGGTGATGGCTGCAACATGGAAGGCATTTCTGGGGAAGCCTGCTCGTTGGCGGGGCACCTGGGTCTGGGTAAGCTGATTGCGCTGTACGACGACAACCATATTTCGATCGATGGCTCCACCGATATCGCCTTTACTGAAGATGTCTCCAAACGCTTTGAAGCCTATGGCTGGCACGTATTACACGTCGAAGATGGCAACACTGACTTAGCCGGGATTGGTCAGGCGATCGCGGCTGCAAAAGCCGTCACCGACAAACCCACGATGATTAAAGTCACCACCACTATTGGCTACGGCTCTCCCAATAAAGCAGGCACCGCTAGCGCCCACGGCTCAGTCTTTGGCGCTGACGAAATTAAGCTGACTCGCGACAAATTAGGCTGGGAATACGAACCTTTTGTAGTGCCTGAAGATGCACTGGCGCATACCCGCAAAGCGGTTGAGCGTGGCGCTAGTCTGGAAGCAGAATGGGAAGCAGCCTTGGCACAATACAAAACCAAGTTTCCTCAAGAAGCCGCTGAGTTTGAGCGGTTAATTAGCGGGAGACTGCCCGACGGCTGGGATAAAGTTCTGCCAACCTACACTCCTGAAGACAAAACTCTAGCGTCTCGCAAACATTCCGAAATCTGCTTGAACAAACTGGCTCCTGTTTTGCCAGAACTCATAGGCGGCTCGGCAGATTTGACTCACTCTAACCTGACCGAACTGAAGAACAGCGGCGAATTTCAAGCAGGGCACTACGAAAATCGCAACCTTCACTTTGGTGTGCGCGAACACGGCATGGGCGCAATTTGCAACGGCATTGCCCTCCATGGCTCTGGCTTGATTCCCTATGGTGCTACCTTTCTGATCTTCACCGATTACATGCGCTGTGCAATTCGGCTTTCGGCTTTGTCACAAGCGGGTGTTATTTGGGTAATGACCCACGATTCTGTGGCATTGGGTGAAGATGGTCCCACGCACCAACCGGTTGAAACGATCGCGTCTCTCCGGGCAATTCCTCAACTCACGGTTTTGCGTCCCGCCGATGGCACTGAAACCTCTGGAGCTTACAAAGTTGCCGTATTGAACGCCAATCAAAATCGCCCCACCTTGCTGGCACTCTCTCGCCAAGGATTGCCGAACCTAGCTGGATCATCGATCGACGGTGTGGCAAAGGGTGCCTACTCGGTGATTGACTGTGACGGCACTCCTGACCTTATCCTAATTGGCACGGGTTCTGAAGTGAATCTTTGCGTCAAGGCGGCAGAACAACTCACGAGCCAAGGCAAGAAAGTGCGCGTCGTTTCCATGCCATCTTGGGAACTGTTTGAAGCCCAAGATGCGGCTTATAAGGAATCTATTCTTCCTAAAGCCGTAAAACAGCGCGTGGCTGTGGAAGCTGGAATCACCATGGGCTGGCACAAATATGTGGGCGATCAAGGTGCAGTGATCGGCATCGACTCCTTTGGCGCATCGGCTCCTGGTGGCGTGTGCATGGAGAAATTTGGTTTCACCTTAGAAAACGTATTGGCGAAAGCAAAAGCAGTCTTAGCAGCAAGTTAAGGCAGCTTGTAGGAATCATTATAACTAGGGGCGTATTTCACGCCCCTTTTTTAGGGTGCGTTTCGACTACGCTCAAGGCACGCTACGCGATCGCTCGTTTTGATTCGCCATTCCCCCATTCGCCATTCGTCACTCGTCACTCGTCATTCGTCATTCACCCTGCCCTTAACCTGATAGGATACGGTTCAACTCATCATTTCTCAAACCGCTGCATGGTTGGCTATCTCGTTACACTGATTATTTCTACAGCCATCTATGCGCTGTTTAGTCTGGGTTTGAACCTGCAATGGGGATATACGGGTTTGCTCAATTTTGGGCATGTTGCTTTTATGACCGTTGGGGCTTATACCACTGTTTTGCTCAGCTTGAACGGAGTGCCGCTGGTGGTTGCAACGTTAGTCGGTGCCGCACTCGCAGCCCTGCTGGGGCTAATCCTGGGAAGTACCACACTGCGCTTGCGGGAAGATTATCTCTCCATCGTCACCATTGGCGCATCGGAAGTGATTCGGCTGATTGCCTTGAATGAAGAATGGTTGACTCGTGGATCTCTCGGCGTTGCCAATTTTCCGCTGCCATTGGGCACCCTGACTCAGCCGACGATTGGCAGCAAAATTGCCATGATTGCCCTGTGGACGTGCATTTTTGCGGTGAGTGGTCAGCACCTGTGGAAATGGACGCGACGTACTGATAGGAACGTGTTCGAGAGATTTTCCATAGGAGAGTCTACGCCAACGCCCATCCATTCTGAACAAGATCTTGCCACTAAACCAGCCCAAGCTCCTAGGCTGCTTGCGGGTTTAGCATCTGCCGCTTTGGGACTGTTCATCTATGGCATTGGCATCAGTGCGCTGTATGACTATTCCTATAAAGCAGGGCTAATGTTGGTATTGGTGACGGTATTGGCGCTAGTTTATTGGCGGTTAGAAGTTTCCGTCAAATCGCCGTGGGGACGAGTGCTTAAATCCATTCGAGAAGATGAAGAGGTCGCGAGAGCGCTAGGAAAAAACGTATTTTGGTATAAACTGCAATCGCTGATGTTGGGTGGGGCGATCGCGGGGATTGCCGGAGCCTTTTACGCCTGGAACCTAACCTTTATTAATCCCGATGGCTTCATTCCTTTAATCACCTTTCAAGCCTGGATTATTGTCGTGTTAGGTGGAGCCGGGAACAACGCCGGAACCATTTTAGGAGCCATCATTTACTGGTCTTATTACTCAGCAACCCGATTCTTGCCAGACTTCCTCCAAGCCCTACACTCCGTGATTCCGATCATTCCCGCCAGCATTGATGATGCTCGTTTAGGCGCATTTAGAATCATGATAATTGGCTTGCTGTTGATTATTCTAATGATGGTGCGCCCTCAAGGCATTTTAGGTAAAAAGGAGGAGCTTACCCTTGGTCGATGAACCCACCAATCCCCAGTCTTCCACGGGCGATCGCGCTGGAGAAACCCTCGCAGATGTATTAGCCGAGGTGCAAGATAGGGCGATCGCACCGCGATTGGAACTGCCCCTACTCGCAGCCAGTGGACTCGTCAAAAATTTTGGCGGCACCTGCTGCGCCGTCGATCGCGTCCGGATTGAAGTGCCCCAAGGCAGTATTACCGGGTTAGTGGGACCGAATGGCGCTGGAAAAACGACCCTGTTTAACCTGCTATCCAATGCCATTCGTTCCGATCAAGGACGAGTGCTATTTGATGGCGAACCGATTCACCACCTCCAGCCACACATCATCGCTCGAATGGGCATGGTGCGGACTTTTCAGGTGGCTCGTGTTTTGTCTCGGCTGTCGGTTTTGGATAATTTGCTGCTGGCTGCCCAAAAGCAAACCGGAGAAAAATTTTGGAATACCTGGTTTCAGCAAAAACAGATTGCTCAAGAAGAGAAGACACAGCGCCAAAAAGCATTTGAAATTTTAGAGTCAATTGGCTTGGCGCACATGACAAATGAATATGCTGGGGCACTTTCAGGCGGACAGCGGAAACTCTTGGAAATGGGACGGGCGTTGATGGCTGAGCCAAAGCTGATTTTGCTGGATGAACCGGCGGCTGGCGTGAACCCAACGCTAATCAACCAAATTTGCGATCGCATCCAGGGCTGGAACCAAGACGGCATGACCTTTTTGATCATCGAACACAACATGGATGTGATTATGTCTCTGTGCGATCGCGTTTGGGTGTTGGCAGAAGGACGCAACTTGGCAGATGGCACTCCGGCAGAAATTCAATCCAATCCTGAAGTGTTAGAAGCTTACTTGGGTCACTAAACATACGCAGGTTGGGCAAGCGATCGCGATAGCGTTCCACAATCTCCATCGAGTCATCCGTTGAGCCATTGTTTGACACAATCACCTCCCGGTCACCTTCCCACTGCTGATTTGCCAGCGCCTCAAGCTGAAGGGCGATCGTTTCAGCACCATTAAAACAGGGCAGAATGACGCTAAGTTTCATGGGGATACTCATACGATTTTAGATTTGCAATTTTGGATTGGGTTAACATTCAGCACTTAGAGAGAAGCAGATGGCTGAACCGAGCGATCGCGCTTAGATATATTTGTCCATAAATGCTGCCCACCTTGCAAATCGCCAATACACCAGCCAAAGCCCCAAATCCATTGGGCAAAACCTTTGCGTCTTGTGAGATGGGGAAACAGATTCAGGAGTTGCTTGAATAGCTTCAAGACGCTGCGCCCATAGTGTTTGATTACTTTCAGCCGGGTGATATTTGCACCATATTTTTGATATAAAACTACGTGCGCCATGCCCCAAGTTTTTCCTTGACGGTAGCGATCGCCCAGTTCAGTCCGCAGGCGATAGTGAACGGTGGCATTGGGCACAAACTGGAGCGGAATGCCAGCCAAGTTTGCTCGCCAGCAATAATCAGTATCCCAACTGGCGGTGCAGGCTTCATCGGGACTGCCGATCTTCTCATAGACCGATCGTCGTAAGCCCAAACTGCAACCACTGCCATAGGGCAAATAGAGCGGCGGGGAAATAGTAGATAGCCCTGCTTGTGCCGACTGTTGCTGCCAGCCATCGCCGACCAGCCAGTCGGGGTTGAGCCGGGTATATTCGATCGCGGCGGCGACAAACTGATGCTCCTGGAGTGCGTTTCCTAAGGCTGAAAGCCACCCCCGCCCCACTTCATCATCTGCCTCACAGAGTAAAAATGCATCCCCAGTTGCCGCCTTCCAGCCGACCGCATAGGAATGAGTCACTCCCTTTCTCGGTGCGTTGGTTTCATGGGCATTGACAATCTGTAGATTGGGCAGGCGATCGCGGTATTGCTCCACAATTTCCATTGAGCGATCAGTTGAACCATTGTTGACTACGATCACTTCCCATTCACCTGACCACTGTTGAATCGTCAATGCATCCAATTGAACCGCGATCGTTTCGGCACCGTTAAAACAAGGCAGGATTACACTAAGCTTCATACAGTAAATTCTGGGTTAGTAAATTGGCAATTAAAGATTTAAGCGATAAAAACATTCACCCGTTGCCGTAAATCCGGGTTCCCATCTTGATGTTTTAGCTTCATTTAAGCAACCAGAACGCTTCTATTCCTAGCCTAAATTCATTTTGCCCTGCTCTTAACAGGTACTCCCTTTTCTTGACTTGATACCCAAGGAACTACTGCCTATAGCCAGAAATCATACTCACATCAGCAACATCTGTTTTTGTAGTCTCCCATGCTTTTTGTCAATACTCCAACGGTGTCAGAGTTGTGGCTGGGAACGGTAAAGATGCCCGTTGCGAATTTGAACGACGGCATGGTTTGAGAGGCGAATCAAGCTTTCGTCATGAGTGGTGACGATGACCGTAATCCCAATCGCGTGCAGCTTTTTGAGAATTTTGATCACCTGCCAGGAATTGTCTGCATCTAGATTGCCAGTTGGCTCATCGGCAAGCACAAGCGGCGGTGTACCCGCGATCGCACGGGCAATACTGGCACGTTGCTGTTCTCCACCCGATAATTCATCGGGAAAACTATCCGCCTTATTCTGGAGTCCCACCATTTTTAGGGCAGGCGACAGGCGGCGCTGAACCTCTTGACGGTCATAGCCCTGTGCCCACAGCACAAACGCCACATTTTCCGATACTGTCCGTCGGGGAATCAGCTTGTAATCTTGAAAGACAATCCCAATCCGTCGCCGCAACGCCGCCAAGCGATCGCCCTGCAAGCCGCTCACATTCAACCCATCCACCACGACTTCGCCCGATGTTGCCCGCTCCTCGCCATATAGCAGCTTGAGAAAAGTAGATTTGCCAGAACCAGAAGGACCCGTGACAAACAAGAAATCGCCGCTTTGAATCTCCAAATTGATATCTGTAAGTGCCTTAAAGCCATTGCCATAGGCTTTGTGGACTTGTCGCAAACAGACGATCGCCTTCTGAGTTGCCGCAGGTGGAGGCGACACCGAGTTCGGTTCTTTCATCGGTAAGCGCGTTGAACTTTGGGGCATAGATAGGAAAATAGGGCGATCGCAATATTGTTGTCAATTAGAACATAGAAGCCCCCAAATAGCCATTTTTGAGGGTGCGTTTCGCAAAGCTCAACAGACCGTCCGCGATCGCCTGTTTTCCTATTCCTCCCTCGCCACTCGCCATATCTCCTTTTGAGCATCTGAGCCAACGTTGAACGTTGTGTAATTGACAGAAGAAACTGAATCATCCCGGTATTGTAGAGCGATGTTCTGACAGTTAAGACCGAACTCGTCATTCGTCATATCTCCTACGGAGACGCTACGCGAACGTCATTCGTCATATCTCCTACGGAGACGCTACGCGAACGTCATTCGTCATTCATCGTAATCTCCGCCAGATCCATACTTGAATGCATCCAGCCATCGCTGACTATAGTATCGCGCAGTCGGTGAGAGGGTCGTCAGCCAGGGAGCAATCAGGGGTTGGCTGAGGGGATATAGCGCGGCGTAGGTTGCTAGGGTAACGTAGTGCCCCATCCAGGACGCGAGGGCAGGAATCCCGACTTGGGGAATGACGCTGACGACGACCTGGGGACGAGTGAGGGCAGTTTGGGTCAAGGTTTGGAAGAGGGCGGGAAACTGCACCACATCTTGCAGAAACGGTTTCAGTACTGGATCGCCGAGAGTTGCCATCCCTTGAAACACACTGGATAGGGTGTTGTTGATCTGGTTGGGCGCAATTTTTTGATCCATGCGGACGCTCATGGTGCGCTGAAACAGCCAGGTGACAGAAAGATTGGGCTGGTAGGGCTGGAGTTGGGAAAGAGCGCGGCGATCGCACAGATCTGCCTGCAACGCCTGATCAATGCCGTTGGTTAATCGCTGCAAGTGGCGCACCATTGCCCCAAACCCGCCAAAGCTCAGCGGAGACTGACTGCCGCTGCTGTCGCCGATGGGCAAAATTCGATCCCAACTGGGTTTCAGGGGACTGTTGCGATAACACGGAAAAAAGCCGAACAGGGCGCGTTTGGGTTGAATTTGATTGAATTCTACGCCCTGATAATCTGGCATCAGGCGGAGATAGTCTTCAAACAAGGCTTCTAAGCTGGGGCGATCGCGGTGGGTATCCACATAGGTAAATAGGTAAGTCGTTCGACCATCACGAGCCGGAAATGCTTCCCAAAAATACTGACACTGGTTTTGAATAGGCGTGAAGGAAACGAGCAAGTCGCCCGTTTCATTTGGAGGAAAGCCTGTGGCACAACTGCCGACGACCAAACAAACGGCATCGGGTGTCTTAGCCTGTCGCGCCTGCTGCACAATCGGTGAAAAGTGCCCCATCGCATCCAGCACGAGTCGCGTTGAAAACCTCTGTTCTCCCGCTTGAACGATCGCACCATTGGAATGCACGATCGCCCCCGCAAAAGGCGTTTGTTCAAATAACTGTCCGCCTGCTTGCAGAAATTTCTGCTTCATGGTTTCCAGCAGATAAACCGGATCAACGCCGATATTGAGGACATCCTTGACCCAGACTTCATCCCCACCGAAAAAGCGGATTCGCGCTGGGTTGTATTCTGTAGCGATCGCCTGCTCCAGTTCAGCGCTGGTCAATAATCCTAGCGAGACAAACACATCCAACTCACGGCGAGAAATATTCCACTCTTGATCGCGTCCTCGCAAACTGCCCCGCTCCAGCACCACCACCCGCCAACCCCGCTGCGCCAGCGCAGCCCCCAGTAAAATCCCCAAGGTGCCGCCACAAATGACCACATCCCAATCGATCACCTCTAGCGGCTCTGAACTTTCTTGCACGACGGTTGGCACGGGTAAAGTCCCTAAGCGCAGCGATCGCCAAAGCGCATCCGTGCGCCGCAACGCTGCCAAATTATCTTCTGGCAACTGCGAAAAAAACTGTTCTGTTAACGTCATACTGCTGATCTCGTCACGCGCTGTATTAATCGCACTCTATCCGTTAAGGTAGCGCGTTTGCTCAAAGATGTTTTGGAGCCTAACTGCTCAAGTGCCTTCCCACAATTACCAAATCACTGGTGCCCGATTCAAACTCGGCGATCGCGGGGAGATAACCCCACTGCTCAAACCCAAAGTTTTTGAATAACTTGAGGCTAGGTTCATTATTGGCAAAAATGCAGCCCACCAGATTTTTAATGCCCAACGCAGGACTCCGGGCGATCGCCGCTTGCAGCAAAATCCGTCCAATTCCTTGCCGTCGATAGTTTGGAGAAATATAAATGCTCAGTTCCGCTGTTTTGTCATAGGCTTTGCGGACAGAATAAAAAGATTGAAAGCCTAGCCAGCCTGCAATTTCACAGTTAGGATTATCTTTCAAGGAATCACACTCCATCTTGGATTCAATACTTGGATCGACTACCCACAACGGGCGGCGATCGCAAGTGTGACTGTGAAACCAAGACAGACGGCTCTCCACGGAGATAGACTCTATATCGGCAGTCACTAAGCGACAGGCAATAATGGAGTTATAAATTTCAACGATCGCAGGCAAATCTGCTTCCACCGCATCTCGAATGATCATGGTTTGTGAATTCAGACATTAATTCTGGCTGGAAATCTACCACAAAGTGGGAGCAGCATCAGTGCCACAAAAGCATTCATAGCAATGTTTATCTTTTGCAACACGAAGAACAGCAGCGATCGCGTTTTTCGTCCCCTGATCAAGCAAATCTAAAAAAAACTCGTTGAATGTTTGACAAATGGGCTGGCGATTGGCACAATAGGGTTCACCTCTAAAAGAGGAACTGCATGGGACTGTAGTTCAATTGGTTAGAGCACCGCCCTGTCACGGCGGAAGTTGCGAGTTCGAGCCTCGTCGGTCCCGTTTTTTGATTGCTAGCTTTATAGAGTTTCGAGATGGAATTCTTTTAACAACAAGTACTTTGCTACTATGCTTTGCACTTGTAGGTGATTTCCTAAAAATCCCACCCTTCAAACAATTCAGCAACGGACATCGAAAATCCTGGGATGATCGCGCCGCCTTCTAATGCATCTTGAGGACGCAGCAGGCGATCGGGTTCAGGCGCATGGTAGACCAACACATATTTCTCATCGGGATGAATGACCCAGACCAAGCGCGTATCATTCTCAAAATATTCCACAATTTTCGTGTGGATTTCTTCAACCGTATTGCTAGGCGAGAGGATTGCAACTGCCAAATCAGGAGAGCCTTGAAAAAAGCCGCGCGGCGGACGCTTTAAGCCCTTGAGTCGTTCCTTAGATACAAAGGAAACATCGGGCGAGATTGCTATGCAATCACTTTGTGAACGCTTGTTGCCCGTTTTCAGCGTAAACGCAGTACTGGAATCACAAACAATGCCCAATTTGTGTTGTCGAATATAGATTGCTAGCAGCCCACCCAAAAATGAGCCAATTCCACCATGCTCCATCCCCGAATTGCCCATGTCTATTAGCTCTCCACTCACCAACTCATAGCGATGCCCATCTTTGGGTAGAGCCATGAATGCCTCATCTGTCCAAACCTGCTGTTCTGTTGAGATCACAGTCCATCCCTCTTACGACTTTCTCAAATCATTGCTTTCAGTTTGGCACGTCGAATAGCACTATCGCCGCGATCTCCAGCGTTATTGGTAGGGGCGCAGCATTTGGGCAAAAGAGTGTCTCGTAACGTTAAATCATCTACCAAATGCTACGCCCGGACTATCACATATGCACCGGAAGAGTCTGCGCGGGGTTGCAAAGTTCAGATAGCATAGGAAGATTACAATTTTTGAGAGTCTTGCCGTGACTGTTCGTGTTCGTATTGCTCCTAGTCCCACCGGTAACCTGCACATTGGCACGGCTCGGACTGCCGTTTTTAACTGGCTGTTTGCTCGTCATCATGGCGGCACCTTTGTCTTGCGAATTGAAGATACTGATCTAGAGCGCTCCAAGCCGGAATTTACCGACAATATTACAGAAGGCTTGCAGTGGCTGGGGCTGAACTGGGATGAAGGTCCTTTTTTCCAAAGTCAGAGACTGGAATTGTATGGTCAGAAAATTCAAGAATTGCTGGATAAGGGCTTGGCGTATCGTGCCTATGATACGCCAGAAGAACTGGATGCCATGCGAGAAGCCCAGAAGTCAAACAGTGAAGCACCGGGCTATGACAATCGTCATCGTAATTTGACAGCGGAGCAACAGGCGGCTTATGAAGCGGCAGGTCGCACAGCGGTAATTCGATTCAAGATTGACAGCGATCGCGAAATCATCTGGAACGACTTAGTTCACGACACCATGACGTGGAAAGGGCAAGATCTGGGCGGCGACATGGTAATTGCCCGCGCCGCTTCTGCAACCAGCATTGGTCAGCCGCTCTACAACTTCGTCGTGGTCGTGGATGACATTGACATGGCAATCTCCCACGTGATTCGCGGCGAAGATCACATCGCCAATACGCCCAAGCAAATCCTGCTGTATGAAGCCTTGGGTGCCACTGTGCCAGAATTTGGGCACACACCGCTGATTTTGAACGAGCAAGGCGCAAAACTCTCTAAGCGAGATGGGGTGACCTCCATTGCAGACTTTCAGCAAATGGGCTACATCGCGCCGGGATTAGTCAACTACATGACCCTGTTGGGCTGGTCGCCACCCGACTCTACCCAAGAAATTTTCACGTTAGAAGAGGCTGCCCAGCAGTTCAACTTCGATCGCGTGAACAAAGCCGGAGCCAAATTTGATTGGGATAAGCTCACCTGGCTCAATAGTCAATATCTCCATCCCATGCCCGTTGGTGAGTTAACCGATTTGCTGATTCCCTACTGGCAAGCAAACTACGAATTTGACTGGGCGGGCGATCGCCCGTGGCTAGAGCAAGTCACCGCCTTAATTGGAGCCAGCCTCACCCGCTTAGACGATGCTGTTGCCATGACGCGCTATCTGTTTGTTGCCGATGCCCCGATTAATGAAGAAGGCGCAAAGAAGTTGCAGCAAGAGGGCTGTGCCAATGTACTTCAAGCTATGGCTGCTGCGATTCCTAGTTATTCCCCCTTGACAGAAACGAACGCGCCAGAAGTGATCAAGCAAGTTGCCAAAGATTTAGGGCGCAAAGAAGGGCAACTGAAGCCGATTTTACGAGTTGCTTTCACCGGAGAAACCAAAGGACCAGACCTGATCCAATCCTGGCTGCTGTTGCATCAGCAGGGCTGGGATGTGGCTCGACTGCAAGCCGCGTTGGAGATTGCAAACTAAGTAAAACTCATCGTAAAAAGGGTATGGAAATTGTCTTCTCATATGTAGCTCAATTTCAACCCTGACTAATGATTTCTGTGGGTTAAGGAACTCTCGATTGGCACTATCGTCATGGAGAGTTAGCAGTTGAACGAGCAAGAATCATGGCAACTGGAATGAATTTTAACCAACCACAGTGGAAGAGAGGCTTGGTAGCGATCGCTGCTGTTGCCGCCACGCTGAATGTATGGGCTTACATTGCTCAATCTCAGCCAGTCAGCGTCAATCTCAGTCCCCAATTTTCTCCCGTCGAGCTGCGTGGCAATACCGGCGGCTCTACACCAGTGGATGAAATTACCGGACGAGCCGCCACTCCCACAGGACCTTGCACAGGCTTCGTAAACGCCGCACCGTCTCATACGATCGTCTTAAAAGGGTTTACCGAGTCGCTTAGCATTTTGGTAGAAAGCTCAGAGGATACCGCGATCGCGATTCGGGGACCCGGTGGCGTTTGGTGCAACGATGATTTGGTTGGCAAAAATCCGGGTGTCACAGGGCAATGGCTAGCTGGCAAGTACGAGATTTGGGTCAGTTCCTATGCCAAGAATCGTACAGCCCCCTATGTGCTGCGAATTAGGCGATAGGCGATGGGCGATGGGCGATAGGGGCAGAGAATAATTAAAAATCGTGCCAAATCCGAATTTTGGGTGGCAGGAATGCCAAGATGAAGATGGTTTTTGGTTGAACCTGCCGCAATGCTGACAATTTACTGGTTTTGTTTTGCGATCGGGGGAGTGTTTGTGCTTCTGGCGATGCTGGGAGGACTCGATCATTTTGACTTTGACCATGACTTGGATCACGACTTTGATCATGATGCTGATCTGACTATTTATCTCGACACAGATATTGAGTTTGCCGATCCGGGAAATGACCATCAAACTGTACCCAATGTGCCGCGCCGCTATCTCCGTCGAAGCCGATGGGGTTGGCTAGGGGTGATGAAAAGCCTCAAGTTTTGGACTTTTGGCATTTGCTTCTTTGGATTGACGGGACTGGTGTTATCCAATCTGTCGGCGACTTTGCCTGCGGTGATTGTGGCGATCGCGTCTGTGATCATGGGTATTCTCTGTGGTGGATTGGTATCGGGCAGTCTGCGCGCCCTACGCCACCAGCAAGCAGACAGCCTCGTTCGCTCTGCCGATTTGGTTGGCATCGCTGGAACGGTGGAAGTGCCCTTCAATGCCAATAGCCGAGGCAAAGTGCGGCTACAAATCAAAGGCAGTATTCTAGATGTCATTGCCTACACCGACGAAGCCAGAGAATTTCAGACGGGTGAACAGGTGCTTGTCGTTGGCATCGACCAAAATCGGCTGTGGGTTGTCTCCGCTGCTAGTTTGACATCTAGTCAGGAATAATCAGCCGGGTAAAGGTAGATCAATCAATAGATCGATGAATTGTTACTCCGACCTTTTTCTGAAACCCGAAACCGTTTGGCTGAGTGCTCACGTCGAAGCCCGAAACCTGTCCTCTATTCCCTCTCACTATGAATGACTCTCCTTCCCTCTTCCCAATTCCTATCGCTCAAGCTCCAGATCGCGTGACGGTGCAACTTGCCCAAGCGGAATCCACTCCATCCGCTGCGCCCGATACGAATGAGTCAGCTTGGTTAACGGCTCCGGCGATCGCGCTGTCGATCGCCGGAGTGATTCTGATCGCCTGGTTTATCAAAAGCTTCATGCAAATCTGCAACCCGAATGAGATTTTGATTTTGTCGGGTCGCAAGCACCGCACTAAGGAGGGAGAAGATGTGGGCTATCGGGTGATTTTTGGCGGACGGGTGATCGCGATTCCAATTTTGGAAACCGTGAAGCGGATGGATGTCACCAGTATGCCCGTGACTGTGGAGGTCAAAAATGCTTACTCTAAGGGCGGTACGCCGCTGCACATTCAGGCGATCGCCAATGTCAAAACCTCCAGCGATCCGGCAATTGTGGGGAATGCGATTGAGCGGTTTTTGGATCGCGATCGCTCTGAAATTGCCCGTGTGGCGCGAGAAACCTTGGAAGGCAATCTGCGCGGGGTCGTCGCTATGCTCACTCCAGAGCAAGTGAATGAAGATCGCCTCCAATTTGCCGAACGGATTGCCCAAGATGTCACCCGTGATTTAGTCAAGTTAGGACTGCAACTCGATACCTTTAAGATCCAAAATGTGGCGGATGATGTGGACTACCTGCGGTCGATTGGACGCAAACGCATCGCCCAAATCATTCGCGATGCCGAAATTGCTGAAGCAGAAGCGTTGAGTCAGGCGGATCGGATTGAAGCCGACTGTCAGCAGCAGTCTGAAGTTGCCAAATCCCAAGCCCTCGCTATTATCCAGCAACGACAAAATGAATTGCGGAAGGTGAAAGCCGAGTTAGAACAAAAGGCGCGATCGGAAGAAGAACGGACTAAAGCCGCTGAAAAAGAAGCACGGGCACGGGCTGAACAGGCATTTCAGACGGTTCGGGCAGAGCTAGAACGGTTGCGTTTGGAAGCTGATCAAGTGTTACCCGCTGAAGCCGATCGCGAAGCCAAAACCTTTTACGCAAAAGGAGCCGCCGCCGGACTGGCAGAAAACGCTAAAGCATCGGCACTGGTAAACGATATGCTGTCGGAAGTGTGGCAAAAAACGGGCGTGGATGCGGCAGAGGTGTTTTTGATTCAGCAAATTGAAATGGTGCTGCAAGAGGCTGCCAAAATTCCCAACCGCCTGCACCTGGAAAACATCAACGTGATCGACAACGGCGATGGCAAAACTCTTGCCAGCCTGATGAATGTCTATCCCGAAATTGTCCGGCAGTTCCTCGATCGCGTCGATCAAACCTTGGGCATTGATGTCGCATCGACCCTCAACCGCCAGCGCGATCGCAAAAATAATCCGTCAGCGTCACAGGAGAACAACCATGTTTGAATCGATCATTGCCTTACTGGGAATTTTGGGTTTGGGAACGGGCGCTGGCTTATTCGTCATCCGCAACCTCTATTACATTTGTCAGCCCAATGAAGTCTTGATTTTTGCCGGAAGTTCCCATGAGCTTGCCAATGGTCGCAGAGTCGGCTATCGCTTAGTCAAAGGCGGCAGTAGTATTCGGACACCTTTGCTAGAACGGGCGCTGCGGATGGATTTGAGCAACATGATTATTGATCTCAAAGTTGCTAATGCTTACTCCAAAGGTGGCATTCCGCTGAAGGTGGAAGGGGTTGCCAACATCAAAATCGCTGGAGAAGAACCCGCGATTCACAATGCGATCGAGCGCTTATTGGGCAAAAGCCGCGCCGAAATTGAACAAATGGCAAAGGAAACCTTAGAAGGCAATCTGCGCGGTGTGCTTGCCAGCCTCACGCCAGAACAGGTGAATGAAGACAAAATCGCCTTTGCTAGAAGCTTGCTGGATGAAGCCGAAGATGACCTGGAAAAATTGGGCTTGGTCTTAGACACGCTTCAAATCCAAAATATTTCCGATGATGTCCGCTATCTCGACTCGATCGGGCGTAAGCAGCAGGCAGATATGCTGCGTGACTCTCGCATTGCAGAAGCCCAAGCGAAAGCAGAATCCGCGATTCAAACTTCTGAAAATAGTAAAATCACATCGCTCAGTCGCCTCGATCGCGATATGGGTATTGCCAAAGCCGATGCCCAACGTCGTCTCACTGACGCGACCACCATGCGCGAGGCGGTGATTGCCGAAGCGATCGCCGAAATCGCCTCCGAGCTTGCCCGGATTCAAGCCGAAGTGCCTGTGCAGCAAGAGCGGATCAAGCAAGTGAAGCAGCAGTTGCAGGCAGATGTGATCGCTCCCGCTGAGGCACAATCGAAACAGGCGATCGCCCAAGCCCAAGGAAACGCCGCTAAAATCCTCGAAGACGGTAAAGCCAGAGCCGAAGGCACCCTGCGCCTTGCCGAATCTTGGCGCGATGCCGGTTCCAATGCCCGCGACATCTACCTGTTGCAGCGCCTAGAAACCCTGCTCAAAACCCTCACCGCCGCCGTTCCCGATGTCACTGTGCAAAATGTCACCCTAGTAGACAGCAGCAACAGCAACACCGCTACTCAACTCGCCACCTTCATCGAACAAATCCGCCAAACCACTGGCATTGACCTTGCCGAAACCGTGCAAAACCTGTCCTACTCCCAGCAAAAACAACTTCCTAGCGAGTCCGGTGAGAGGTAGTGAGAGGTTGACTAATCAGTTCATAAGCAGTTGGTTGGTCTTCTCTTACCTCACTCCCTTTCGCCAGGTATCCAGTTCTAGCCGATACCCAATCGCGGGAATTCGTTGATAATGCGAAAGATTACCGGTGATAAGCGGGAGAGTGTGATGAATTGCGATCGCGGCGATCAGCGTATCTGCCAGTCCAATTGGTTGTCCTGTGCGCTCCAAATCAGCCTGAATTTGACCCGCCAGCACATGAGCTTCGACATCCAGAACCAAGACTTCTACATCTGGCAAAATGCTAAGAAACTGTTGAACGCGATCATTCCGTTGCTGCTTGTGCCACCCTTTGACAATCTCTGTCACCGTCACAGCAGAAATCGTAAACCGCTGAGACTCTACAAGATAGGCGGCTGCCTGAAGGATAATTTCGGGACTGTATCGCCGCAGAATGTAAGAGAAAATATCGGTATCGAGTAGAACTTTATTCACCTATCTGCCAACCTCGATCGCAGGCAATCTCGGACATGATTTGATCCATTGCTTCAGGTTCATCGGCAAATAGCCCAATCAGTCGATCATTGACAACCGTAGGCGATGTCAGAAGTTTGAGGGTTTTGGTCAATAACTCTTGAACGGTGGAATTTTGAGAGACTGCGATCGATTCAAGGTGGTGCAACAGTTGGTCATCTATTTGGAATTCGATTGTAGTCATAGGATGACGGCTCAGATTAGTTGACTATTGCATCTGGGATACATTGATTGGGTCGCAGCGTAGGATCGCTACGAATCGGTCGATTTATCCATCTCAACCTGACGAATTTTTTCCCTAAAAATCGCCTCCATCTCACGCTCAGGATCAGCCATGTGATATGGGTAGGGATACGTAACAGCATTTGGGTCACGGCGGCTCATCAAAACCTGTAGCGCTGCATGAAAAGCATCATCATTATTCCGATGCTCTGAGATATATCGCTTCAGTTCAACATTCGTCATTTGATTCAAATCTTGAGTCATAGAACAAACTCCCAGTTTCCATCCTCGAAAATTACGATTGAAATGTCGTCGTTCACTCCACCTTGAACGTAGATCGTTTTCGCTCTCTCGTCATATCGAAAAACGTAGATTGGCTGAAACAAATTAGAAAATAGTTGGCAGACAAAGATTGCTGCTTTAGCTTGATCCTGTGTTGGCAAATGATCGCTCCTGCTACCACATCAAATTTAGCCTATTATTTGCTGCACATCATTCAGCGGCAACTCCAAAGCCTGAGCAACCTGTTCTGCGGTCAATCCCAGCTTCACCAACTGCGGCACCGTTTCTAATTTCACTGTTCGCCGTACTACCTCCATCGGTGAAACCGTTGCTCCACCCACCAATTCAAGATCATCAATTTCATCAGTTTGAGAAGACCTAGGACAAAGATTAATGCTGCCAATTTGAACAGGATTTCCAGAGAGATTTGAATTGGTTGCAATAATTCTTTCAACCGTTGCACGAATATTTGATTTATTTAAGTCTTCACCTAAAGATGCAGAAAGAATTCGCCAAAGTTCATACGCTTCATCTTTTGCGTGTCCTGAAGTGCAGTTATAGTCCTTTGCAACCTCAGCGTATTTCTGCCCGTTCAAAACGCCCTTCAAAATTGCCACTTGCAGACTATCCAAATGCTGACCTGTTTGAGCAAACACCAACTCATCCATGTACTTCAGCATCTCCTGCACATCCATATTTCGCTGCTCTTACTGTCTTTCCCGTTATTATCCGTCACTACCCGCCCACTGCAAACTCTCTTAACAAAACTCCCGCCCTTTCCCGCCTTAACCCGACCTTCAATAGGGATGACCTAGCTACTAGTTTGGGAATATTTTTGTAGAGAGCATCAATTGATCCAGTTGGTCAATGATACCTCGCCTTTTATTCATTGTTGAATGGAGATGGCAACGTCTATGACTCAAGTTATTAATCCACCAGGGTATGAAGAGTTAGTCGAAGCTTTACCAGAGCCTCTGCGTAAAGCCCAGCAAGCTATTCATTTGCCCGAAGTGCAAGAGATGATTCGCAAGCTTAGTGTACATGGACTTTGTGTTCATATGCCACATATGCACGACTCTGAAGGACACTTTCAGCCATTGCCCGAAGATATCGTTTCTTTTGAGCAGGGCTTAAAGGTTTCATTCAAAAATGTTTCAGATCCATCGACTGCTAAAGCTCTACCAGTTAGTTGGCGTTGGGACGAGAAACTACAGGCTGCGGCTTATTGCAATAAATGTGGTTGTCATTCCTGTTAAATAATGAGGTGGAAACTATGGCTGAACCTAAAGACAACGATCGCTACATTGTCAGTGAAGAAACCAAGAACACAAATCCTTTTGGCAGTTTTCCAGTCAAAATGGAAGGTACAGAGGTAACTATCACTGACACCAAAACTGGAGAAAGTCACAGCGAGTTCAATTACGACCGAGAAAAGGCATATGAAGAAGCTTGGTCGCATATTGATGATGACTAATGATTCATTTAATTGCTAGCAAAACAATTTTTGCTAGCTTCAAGCAGGAGTACATTGTGTACTCCTGCTTTTTTGTTTAAAGACATTGATTTGACTTGAGCTAAACCGTGGCTATGTAAAGTTGAATAGTCTCAGCCGCTTGGTTCCTAGCGATCGCTCCTTTCCTTCACAACTGGGGGCGATCGCTTTTCTCTTTCACAAATTAGGGCGATCGCTTGGATGGTGGGGTTCAATAGAGCGATCGCCCTTCTCTTTCACAGCTTGGAGCGATCGCTTGATTGTTGGGGCTCGATGAAGCGATCGCTGCTCTCTTTCACAACTGGGGGCGATCGCTCTATTAGTGGGATTCAGTGGAGCGATCGCTGCTCCCAGTTTCAGTAATGGGGCGATCGCTCTAAGGAAAATATCGATAGATTTCTTTCCGATGCAGTACCCGCGAAAAAGTAATCATTTCATCTTCAATGAATAAGCCAATTCGATAATCACCAACTCGAACTCGATAGGCATTATCAGCATCTCTCAGCTTTTTCAAGTTTCTGATTTCATCCACATCTGAGCAGTTAGGAATTTCCTCGAATACAAGCAGCTTAATCGACTCGATGCTTTGAGAACTTTTGAGTGCTTTCAAGTCTTTCAAGAAGTTAGGCAGATATTCAGTCTTCATGCTTGTCAATTTCGAGCAAAGCTTCTGCCAAGCTGAGAGGAGTTTCATTTTTCATCTCTTGCATAGCAATATACAGACCTTCATCCTCCAACGCTTCTAAGAGTTTTTGGTAGGCATCTAGATCCAGTACCACTTTGCAAATGCGCCCTTCCGCATCGGTGATGAACTCTTTCGCAAACGGATAATCTTGTGTTGGAATACTCATCGTGGCAGCAAGTGTTTCCTAAAAGCGGTTAACCTTAGCCTTATTTTAAGAGATCGCTTTTCATTACGGGTTGAGTGATCGCAAGTTTGTCTTGCCCCAATTTTAAGAAAAGGAGCGATCGCTTGGTTATTGGGGTTTAATGAGGCGATCGCCTCTCTCTTTCACATCTGGGAGCGATCGCTTGGTTACTGGGGTTTAATGAGGCGATCGCCCTTCTCTTTCACATCTGGGGGAGATCGCTCTATTGGTGGGATTCAGTGGAGCGATCGCTCCTCTCTTTCACAACTGGGGGCGATCGCTCACGTTAAACTGTTGATACGAAGCAGCATGAGAAATTTGAGATGAAAATTAAGGCAATTATTTGGCAGGAGGATGACATTTGGTGTGCGTCTGTACCGGCTCTTCCGGGTTGCCATACTTGGGGAGAAAACTACGAACAATTACTAGAAATGTTAGAAAACGCAATTCAAGGTTGGCTTGAAGTTGCTGGACAACAAGAAATCCTTGAACCAGAAAAACAGTTGATTGAATTGACTGTATGAAGTCTATTTCCGGTAAAGCATTGTGCAAGATTGTTGAGCAATGTGGTTGGGAGTTAAAACGCATCACTGGTAGTCATCACATCTATACCAAAGAGATGAAACTGTGATTCTTTCAATTCCGGTTCATAGCAATCGAGATTTACCTGCTGGCACTTTGAGAAGCCTTCTGAAAGATGCTGGACTGACGGAGAAAGACTTAGATTAACTGGAATGTGGGTATGTCATTTCTTAAGTATGCCAAGGCGATCGCTCCTCTCTTTCACAACTGGGGGCGATCGCTGATTAGTGTGGTTTAACGGGGCGATCGCTTTTCTCATTCACAACTTAGGGCGATGGCGGGTAAGGATTTGCACCAGTTTTAGCTTTGATTGGCACCCCTGCCCCCAAACCGTGCGGAAACTCTCCCGGTTGGACTCCGGGTCAACCTCGTTCTCGACGAATCCGCTACCCAACTGTCAAAAAACGCTTCACCCAACCCAAACGCACCACTCAAAAGTCTGCTTAATTACCTTGATGCCTTGACTCTTTCTGCACTGCTCAATCCCGGCAAGGGGTTGGGCGATTTCCCCTGCCTTTTAGTCTAAACTTTAGTGAGTTGGTATTCATTTGCAAACTTAGCCTTCCAGCGACTCCATGGAGAACCAAGACTGTCCATATTCTGAGCTATCTCCTGACCAACAGCAGCAGCGGCTCAAAGAACTAGCAGTTGTTTTTTTTAAGCTGGGAACGATCGCCTTTGGGGGTCCGGCTGCCCATATCTCGATGATGGATGAGGAGATTGTGGAGCGGCGACAGTGGCTCAGCCGTGAGAAGCTGTTGGATTTGTTGGGAATTACGAACCTGATTCCGGGTCCCAACTCAACTGAACTGGCGATTCACATTGGCTATGAGCGCGGCGGATTGTGGGGTTTGGCGATCGCGGGTGTCTGCTTTATTTTGCCTGCGATGCTAATTGTTTGGGGATTGGCGGCGGTTTATGTTCAAACTCAGGTAATTCCGCAGGTGGGCTGGCTGCTCTATGGCATTAAGGCGGTGATTGTGGCGATCGTGGTGCAGGCGCTATGGAAGTTGGGTAAAAAGGCGCTGAAGGATACACCGACCGTGATTGCCGCGATCGCCGTCATCATTGCCTACTTCTTAGGCATCAACGAAATTTTGCTGCTGTTGCTAGGCGGACTTGCCGTGATGCTGTTTAAGAACTGGCAGCGTCGCCATAATTTGGGGACGCTGGGAGCGTGGATGGTGCCAATGGCGGCGATCGCTCAAGTGACTCCTGTTTCACCAACCGTGCCAGCCCCAACCGGATTGAGTATCTTTTTATTTTTTCTCAAAATCGGCTCTGTGCTTTACGGCAGTGGCTATGTGCTGCTGGCATTTTTGCAAAATGGGTTAGTGCAAGAGCGGCAGTGGTTGACCTCTCAACAATTGCTAGATGCGATCGCCATTGGGCAGTTCACGCCAGGTCCTGTGTTTACGACGGCAACTTTCATTGGTTATTTACTGGCAGGGAATATCGGCGCGATCGCGGCAACAGTCGGCATTTTTCTGCCTGCCTTTGTGTTGGTGCCGCTGGTCAATCCGTGGGTGCCAAAACTGCGCCAGTCGCCTTGGGCAAGCGGTTTTTTAGATGGCGTGAATGCGGCATCAATGGGGTTGATGGCAGGCGTGACTTATGTGTTGGCGCGTACCGCTTTAGTAGATTGGGTGACGATTACCGTCGCCATTTTCAGCGCGATCGCGGTTTTTCGGTTCAAAATTAATTCTGCTTGGTTGGTGCTTGCTGGGGCACTCATCGGCTTTCTCACAAAATGGCTGATGCCTGTCTAATTTAGGTTTCGGGTTTCGGGTTTTCAGAATTGACCTTACAAATGCTGAAAAATTTGCCCCTTATCTGGTTTAACTGATATACTCAATAAGCAAATCTGGGCGGGTGGCGGAATTGGTAGACGCACCGCACTCAAAATGCGGCGAAGAAATTCGTGCGAGTTCGAGTCTCGCTCTGCCCATATTTCTAATTGAAATAAGCTAATTGAAACAACCTAATTGAATCAAGCAGGCATCGAAATTAATGATGTCTGCTTTTTTAATGCGATCGCGCTAGCACAGCGTAGTGAAAGTTACATCAGGCGATCGCTCTGCTACGGATTGACGAATGAGCCGAGCAGCAAATAAGCTTGCGTAATATAGTACATTTGAACTTACTCTTTAATCTGTACTCCAAGCTTTGGACTCCCCATTTAAAGGCGCATTAATGTCTCACCCAATAATCTCTTTGCTTTCAGCCAGCGCGATCGTTTTTGGCACACTTCCAGGCGCGATCGCTCAATCTGCCACCCCAAAAGCACAGTCAAGCGAAGTCTTGAAAATGGTAATGGTCGATCAAACTCAACTGTCATCCAACCAGCGCAGCGCTTTTCAGCAATATATTCAAACTGCCAGCCTACCCTCCACCAAGGTTGGAAAGCGCTGCCAGTACTATAGCAACCCCGATGTATGGTGCTTAGTTTTAGATGCACCCGTCGCCAATCAAGTCTTTCAGCAAATTAGCCGCCAACCGTTTGGCTCAGCCGCCTCTCTAAAACCAGTACGCCGCCTTAGATCACCCGAAAAGAGTTAGTGCTATGGGCATCTGATTGAAAAGAATTATTTCGGCTGAATTGTGGCATTGTCTTTGCTTTATCTGCCATTTGAAAGAGGAAAGTGAGCCAACGAATTTTTACGATTACGGAGAAAGTCTAAAGGTCACAATTCGAGGATTATATGGATCAACCAAATACACTTCAAAAGAAGCAAGAAACTGAAGGCATGACCACAGATGTGATTATGTCTCCTGAAGATCAACAAGCAGATCAAGCAGAAATTGACAACCCACAATGGAAGACCGGAGCAGGATTTCTCACGATTGATTCCTTACCACAGGATGTTAAAGAGGTGTTGCCTCAAGATGCCCAAATGGTTTTTGTTGCCGCTTACAACGCTATTTTTGAAGGAAACAGCGATCGCGAAGCCGCCACCCAAACGGCATGGCAAACTATCGAACACAGCGATCGCTATGTTCGGGGTGAAGATGGTAAATGGAAATGCATCGAGCCTGATCAAGGTCTTCATAGCCCTAGTCCTCAATCGGCATCCTAATTAGCCTCAATCGATTAAGAGCCAGAAGATGAAGCCCAGATCCACACTTCATCTTCTGGCTTCTTTGTGTGCAATTTTAAGAAAAATTGGGGAGAACAACTTCGATTCCGTATGCGTCAAGCCAAAAAGGTTCCATTTCAGGACATAATCTAGTTTGATTGGTGACTAAACTTACGGTGTCGGTGAGTGAACAAGATTCCACCCTTTGATTTATCGGAACAATTTAAGCTGATTGGTGAAACGATTAATGCTGCTGTTTTGGAAGTGCTGGCTTCTGGACGTTACATTGGCGGCTCTGTAGTTGAAGAATTTGAGCAGCAGTTTGCCAGCTACATTGGCACATCAGCCTGCGTGAGTTGCAACTCCGGCACAGATGCTCTGTTTCTCGCGCTCAGAGCCTTGGGAATCGGTTCGGGCGATGAAGTCATTACGACACCGTTTACATTTGTGGCGACGGCTGAGGTAATTAGTGCGGTTGGCGCAACGCCTGTATTTGCTGATATTGAGTTAGACACTTTCAATCTCGACCTCAATCAAGTTGAAGCGACAATCACCGATCGCACTCGCGCGATTATTCCTGTGCATCTGTTTGGGCAACCCACCAACATGACTCGGCTAATGGCGATCGCTCAAGCCCATAATTTGTTTGTGGTTGAAGACTGCGCTCAATCCACTGGCGCGGAATGGCAAGACAAACGGGTTGGCAGTATTGGGCATATTGGCTGCTTTAGCTTTTATCCCACTAAAAATTTGGGCGCTTGCGGAGATGGCGGCGCGATCACCACGAATGATCTCGCTATTCGCGATCGCTTGCGCTGCCTGCGGGATCATGGTCGTCGGGGTGCCTATTACTACGAAGAACTTGGCATCAACAGCCGTTTGGATGCGGTGCAGGCTGCCATTTTGCAAATCAAGCTGCGCTATTTAGACCAGTGGAATCAACAGCGTCGGGCAATCAGCGATCGCTATCAGCAGCTTTTGAGCCTGGTTCCAGGCATCGTTTTGCCTCAAGAAATCTCCGGCGGGAAAAGCGTTTGGAATCAATACACGATGCGCGTAATCCAGCAATCTGAGTCGAAAAGCAATGAACCGTTTCGGGATACGCTACGAAGTCGCCTTCAGGAAAAAAATGTCCTGTCGATGGTTTACTATCCGCTTTGCCTACATTTGCAAGCAGCCTACAAAAACTTAGGCTATCAACCAGGGCAACTTCCCAACTGCGAACAAGCCTCTCAAGAAGTCCTTTCCTTGCCCATGTTTCCAGAACTCCATCCAGAGCAGCAAGAACAAGTTGCCTACAGCCTCAAAGATTGCTTAATTTGAGCGGTCATTTGCTAAAGGCTGTAGCTGCGCTTTGATTTCGGCAGGGGCGATCGCGCCATGCTCCGTAATGATCGCGGTGATCAATTCGGCTGGAGTGACATCAAAGGCGGGATTGTAGAACTCGGCTCCGGCAGGGCAGAGGGTAGTGTCGCCGATTTGGTAAACTTCGCTGGGGTTGCGTTCTTCGATTGGGATTTGAGTGCCATCGGCGATCGCAAAATCGATGGTTGACAGGGGAGCCGCGACATAAAACGGAATATTGTGCGCTCTGGCAACGAGCGACAGGCTATAGGTGCCGATTTTATTGGCTGCGTCGCCATTTGCCGCAATGCGATCGGCTCCCACAACTACCAGGTCAATCATGCCAAGCTTCATGCAGTGTGCCGCCATGCTGTCGGTGATCACCGTGACGGGAATGCCTTCTTGGACGCACTCCCAAGCAGTCAGCTTCGCACCCTGCAAGCGAGGACGGGTTTCATCGGCATAGACTCGCTCTAGTCGTCCTGCTGTCCACGCCGATCTCACAACCCCTAAAGCAGTGCCATAGCCCGCAGTTGCCAAAGCTCCGGCGTTGCAGTGAGTCAGAATCCGCAGCTTTTCAGGCGCGGAGGGCAGAATACTCAAGCCATGATCGCCAATTTTTTGACAGGTACGAATATCGTCTGCATTGATTGTGCAAGCCGTTTCTAACAGGATCGTTCTGATTGCATCAACAGAGCTTTCAGTGTGATAGGCAACTTTCATCATCCGGTCGATCGCCCAAAACAGGTTTACCGCTGTGGGGCGAGTTGCTCGGAGGCGTTCAGCTACTGTCTCCAACTGAGTCAAAAATTCCGCGCGATCGCCCGTTTCAATCTCCCGTGCGCCTAAATACACGCCGTAGGCTGCTGCTACGCCAATTGCCGGGGCACCCCGCACAATCATCGTTTCGATCGCGATCGCCATCTCTTCATAGCGACGAATTTCTACCCAATCAAATACATTTGGCAGACGAGTCTGGTCAATCAGGCGCACATGGTCAGTTTGCCAGATAACCGGATAAACGGGATTTGCTTGAGTCATCGAAAACACGCGCCAGAAACTAAAGAAATTATCCCTGAATTTGCCCTATCTATTCATTCCACTTTTAGATCTGGCACAAGGGACTAGACATTTCAAACGATTCGTAGGATTATAGCGATGTGAGGAGTCGAATCAAAAACGAAAAGCCCCTGAAGTCGAAACACGGACAGACGCTCAGGGGCTTTTTGTATGGAATTTTTTATCAAGTTTTTTTATCAAGCTAACGTCATCCTTAACTGTCGAATGATAAAATAGTACATAGGAACTTGGTCGGGTTAACTCTTCAGCCATGATTGCAGTATGAGACAGGACGATCATCACTATCGCCGCAGAGGCAGTTGGTTCAGCGGTTTTCTGTGGATGCTGTCGGGCGGCGCTTTGACTGCTGTATTGCTGATTGGATTTAGTCAGTGGCAATGGGGCGATCGCTTTCTTTCTGCCTTCAATACCTTGATCAACCCACCGCAGCCGCAGCCAAAAGTGGATGTGCGATCAATCATGATTCAAAAAGTGCGTGAAGCCAGTGAATTAACCACGGCATCCTTCACGATGCAAGCCGTTGTGCCCACGGAGCAAGATGCCACCTTGAGCGGCTTCACCATAGGCACCACCAAGCTGCTTTATGTTGCCTATGGCGAAGTGCAGGCAGGCGTAGATCTGAGCCAACTGACTGAGCAAAGTGTGCAAACCAGCGGCGACACGATTCAGATTCAGCTACCGCCGCCCAAAATTTTAAATAGCAAAATTGATGTGACTAAATCTCAGGTTTATGATTACAACCGGGGTTTCTTGGGCTTGGGACCCGATGTTGCACCGGATCTGCAAGCAAAGGCACAACAAGAAGCGCTTCAAAAAATTGTGCAGACAGCGTGTGAAGAAAGGATATTGCAAAAAGCGAGCGATCGCGCCAAATTTGTGGTTACTCAGTTGCTCAACACCGCAGGCTATAAAGCGGTGACCATTGAGGCTCAGCCCGTTCAAGCAACTGACTGTTCAGCCTCAATTAATCAATCTGGCAATCAATCGGGTGAATCTATTACTCCCAACCCGATCACTCCTAACAGTTCACAACCCATTAATCCACAACCCATCAACCAGCAACCGTCTGTTCTTCCTAGCCCTTAAATTCTTGGATCAAATTTTGGGGCACTGCACGAGATCCACCGGGTTCCAAGCGTCCGGGTTTGCCGTTAGAACGAGGGGAACCTGCTTCGGCAGCAGATGAAAAGCCGACAACCGCTAAAGGTGAAACAACTGCAACAATCATCAAAGCGTTAAGCGTTACTTTTTTAATGGCGTTCATGGTGTCAATATCCTGTTTGGGGGCTTATTGACCTTTACGGTTAAACGACCCAAGATTATGCAGATCGGATAAATTTTTTCAGACCATGATGAAAAAACAGAGTGAATTAGAGCAGATTCCAGGAGTAGGCAAAGCGATCGCCGAAGACTTGAACCACTTAGGCATCCATCAGGTGCAAGAGTTGCGAAACCAAGATCCGGAGATTCTGTATCGGCAACTCTGTGACTATGAAGGTAAACCCGTCGATCGCTGTATGCTGTATGCTCTATGCTGTATGTGCTGCGATGTGCGGTCTACTATGCTTCCACTAAAAACCCTGACCCCGAACTGCTGAAATGGTGGAGTTGGAAGCACAAGTCTTACCCATCAGAAGTGTAGAGTTCTTCAGGTGAACCCGGACTGAAAACCCTATGGCGCAGCATGGGATGCTGCATCATTTATTGCAGGGGGCGCAACTCGCTGCCACAACCTAAACCCTGTAACGATTCTGTCGGCTTCTGCGTAATGGATAGCCCAGAGCGGGAGCGGGATTTAGGGTATAGCTTGCTTCCCGCAGAGTGGAGGATTGGGAAGTCGCACATCGGGTGAATGACGAATGGCGAAGTATGAACCCTCGCGTCAACAGCGCCAAGCGCCGCTGACGCGAACAAAACTCGTTACTCAGCTAGCTCCCACTAATTCTGGGGTCGCCTCAGCGCGATCGGGCATTCCTTCCTGCGTCAGATCCGGCATTTTGCCGCCTTTTTGCAGGAAACCACCCACCATTGCGATCAGAGCGTTAACTTTGCGGGTGCGCCAAGTGTCGATCGCTTCATCCACCGCAGCCGCAGACAACTGTCGTTCCATCGCTTCCCGCAGATAGGCAGCGTGCCCGGTTTCATCATGAGCAACGCTGAGAATGCCTTTCTTCAAATTGATACTGCCGGGATCGGTGTCGGGCAAAGCGTTCGCCATCCGCACAAAATCTTTGCTGGCATCCAGTTCAAGAATGTAAGTGCTTGCCAAAAACACCGTCCAATCAATGTTTTCAGGTTTTAATTCGTTGCTGGAGTAATCGCTGAAATAGGCTTCAAAAAATGGGCTGCGGCGACGTTCATCGGGCGTTCCGTCAGTCGTCGTTTGCGAACCAGATTTGAAGTCAATCAGTTGCTTATTCAATTGTTTCAGCGCTTGGGCAAAAATTTGACCGTGGCGGCGTTCATCTGTTGCATGACGCGCCAGCCGTTCTGCTAGCCAAGTGTCGCCTTCCGCAGCAGCCCGCGCACTCAGCGCTTCCAAAAAGGGAACAGAGCCGGATTCTGCCATTTGCAGAGCCGCGAGGGTGTTCGGGCGAGTTTGCAAATCGCGCATGTTCCGGGCAGAAATGTAGGCGGATGCACCAGAGCCAAGAATATGAAGCAGTTGGGTGGAAAGATTCATAAAATAGTTGCCTAGGAACGTAATTTGCAGAAGAGAGTACAGACGAGATCCTAGCGTTATTTCCCGATTTGAGCCGAGGAAGCCCCGACCGTTTCTATGTCAATTTTGAGTAGAGACTTTCCTAAAATGGGCATGTAATTGCAAGGATTCTTCAGAGTAGATTCTTCAGAGTAGTATGAGAGCTTTGAGCTACATCACCAAAAAATTTATAGCCGTCTAGAAGAAATCTGGCTACAGTTTATGAGGATGTTTGCGGTGAGCTTTGATTAGACACAAAGTTGAAAACAAGGTCTATTAAGGTCGCGATCGCAACTTCATTGGGGGAACCGTTCAATGCGCCTGTTCACAACCATCTTAGGCTTACGCTGCTATCTGGATTCATGTCGCTTAAAACGGCATGACTTGGAGCGATCGGGCAGCTATTTAGATGGCATAACAATTCCTCTAGAAATTGGTTTCGTACCCACTATGGGCGCGCTCCACGCGGGACATCTCAGCCTAATTCAGCGCGCCCGTCGCGAGAACAAAATCGTCGTTGTCAGCATTTTCGTCAACCCGCTACAGTTTGCACCCACCGAAGACTTCCAGCGCTATCCCCGCACCCTAGAGCCAGACCGTGCCCTTTGTGAACAAGCTAACGTCGATGCTTTATTTATCCCAGATGCAGAAGAGATGGGAACAGCAAAGCCAACTCTGAACTCTGAACTCCGAACTCCGAAACCCGCTGTCACTCAAGTAATTCCCCCCTTAACTCTAACTAGCGAACTCTGCGGACGCTTTAGGGAAGGGCATTTTCAAGGCGTGGCGACGATTGTGGCAAAACTTTTGAATATCGTGCAGCCGACTCGTGCGTATTTTGGACAAAAGGATGCTCAACAGCTTGCCGTTATCCGTCAGTTAGTGACCGATTTGAACCTGCCCGTGGAAATTGTGGGATGCGCGATCGCCCGTGAAGCCAGTGGATTAGCGCTCAGTTCTCGCAACCAATATTTGACTGAGACAGAGCGGGAACAAGCGGCTATCATCTATCGGTCATTGCAGCAAGCCTCACACACCTTTCGAGCCGGAGAGCGATTAGGTAGTAAACTGATCGGGGCGGTTAAGGCAGTGTTAACAACCGCACCCGATCTCATCTCAGAATACGTTGAACTGGTTCACCCAATGACTATGACTCCCTTAACCCAAATTGAGGACATCGGCTTATTAGCAGTGGCGGCTCGGCTTGGCTCTACCCGATTAATTGATAATGTGCTGCTGAGCGATCGCCAACCAATCGTGGCGATCGATGGACCCGCTGGAGCCGGAAAATCCACGGTGGCAAGGCTCGTCGCCCAAACTCTCGGCTTGTTTTATCTCGACACCGGAGCCATGTATCGCGCCTTCACCTGGCTAGTCATGCAGTCGGAGATTGCGATTGACGATGAACCCGCGATCGCAGAACTCGTCAGCCAATGCCAGATCGAGTTTAGGGAACAGGGAATAGGGAACAGGGAACAGGAGGAAAAAGACAAAATATCTCCTGTAAAGACCCTATGCCAACAAAACTCGCCACTCGCCACTCGCCACTTGCCCCTTGCCCCGCCTGCCATTTTCGTCAATGGGCAAGAAGTCACTCAAGCCATCCGTAGTCTGGAAGTGACTTCTCATGTTTCCGCCGTTTCCGCTCAACCCGCTGTCCGTTGGGCGTTGGTGCGGCAACAGCAAATCTATGGAAAGCAGGGCGGCATGGTAGTTGAAGGGCGAGATATTGGCACCAACGTGTTTCCTGATGCGGAACTGAAGATTTTTCTGACTGCTTCGGTGCAGGAACGCGCCCGTCGTCGTCAGCGTGATTTGCAAAATCAGGGGATCGGTGATGTCAATCTGGATGAGTTGGAGCAGGCAATTTGCGATCGCGACCTTAAAGACAGCACCCGCGCCCTTGCTCCGCTATCTAAAGCCGACGACGCGATCGAGTTGATTACTGATGGCTTGACGATTCAGGCAGTAATCGATCAAATCGTTGAACAGTACAATGCTGTAATCAACTTCTAGAACCATTTAAACTTGGTTAGGACTTACGCACTCGCCCCCTAAATCCCCCAATTCTGGGGGACTTTGATCTCTGGCTCCCCCAGAATTGGGGGTTGGGGGGGCAAATTTCGATTGATTTACGTAAGTCCTGTTGGTAAAGTCTTCATTTTGGCTGTCTCCTTTCTGCTTAGCTCTTTACCTATTTTCGTATCCTTTGCAATATGGTTGAGTCAGTTTTGACCGTAGCCCCTTAATAATGTTGGTGATGTTCTATGGCAAAGATCCTTTTAACAGGCGCAAATGGACAGGTTGGAGCAGAACTGAAACACACCTTAGCTCACCTGGGTGAAGTGACTTCAATCGATCGCACCCAGTGGGATCTAGCAAAACCCGACACCATTCGCGCGATCGTGGAGCAATTGCAGCCCACGATTATCGTGAATGCAGCAGCTTACACCGCCGTAGACAAGGCGGAAAGTGAGCCAGATCTGGCAACCCTGGTGAATGGCAAAGCCACGGGCATTTTGGCAGAAGCGGCGGCAGGTGTAGGAGCCGGACTGATTCATATTTCCACCGATTACGTGTTTGATGGCAGCAGCAACAGCCCTTACCTGGAAACTTCTCCGACCAATCCTTTAGGCGTGTATGGCGCTTCAAAACTGGCAGGAGAAGCCGCGATTCGGGCAACGTGCGAGAAACACATGATTATCCGCACCGCCTGGGTTTATGGCGTTCAGGGCAAGGGCAACTTTGTGAAAACCATGCTGCGGGTGGGTGCCCAACGGGATGAACTGCGCGTGGTCACCGATCAAATTGGTGCGCCCACCTGGTCAAAGGATCTGGCACTGGCGATCGCTCACCTTGCCCCCCAACTCACCGCCGAAACCGCAGGCACCTATCATTACACCAACAGCGGCGTGTGCAGTTGGTATGATTTTGCCGTCATCATTATTGAAGAAGCCAAAGCCATGGGTTTCCCGCTGCAAGTTCAGCGCGTCATCCCCATCACCACCGAAGAATATCCACTCCCCGCTCCCCGCCCGGCTTTTTCCGTCCTGTCCCTCAAAAAAACCTCTGCCCTCCTAGGCACTCATCCTCCGCACTGGCTGCAAAGCCTCCGCAAAATGCTCACAGAACTGCAACAAGTATCTGGGTAAGTACTTCACTCAACACCGTCAATCTCAATCAGCTTGGGTGTTCAGCGATCGCCGTAAGGCTCGAATGACTCCGTTATCGTCTTCGGTGTCCGATCTCTGCAAAAATTGCGCCAACACCGCTCCTGAAATCATTGGAAATGTGGGGCTAAACTCGCGTTCTTGATACTCGCCGCTACAGAATTGATAGATTGTGATCCCTTGCGATCGCGTGTAGCGCCACACTTCTGGAATCTGAAGCTGTTGATAAACACCAAATCGTCGTTTAGAAGAACTGGTGATGTCTACTTCAATCGCTAAATCGGGCGGTGGGTCAGTCTGCAAATTCAGTTTTTTAGCCCGAAGCTGCTCAACCGATTGAATGTAATAACATGAATCTGGCTCTACGCCTCGCAGTAGGTCTTCCCGCTCCAAGGTTGTTGAGCCGTATGCCCTGATTTTCATGTCCAGTTCTTCGGTGAGTGCCGTCACGATGCGATCAAGCAGACGATTGATAATTTCATGCAGTTCTGATGGCATGATAATCTCTAGAATTCCTTGTTCATAGACTAAGCGAGAGGAGCGATGATCACCTAAATCGTTGAGCAAGGCTTGATAGGTTTGCCACGACACTCCATTTAAGGCAATCTGTTGAGTGATCTGATTTGCAGGCTGAATCAATGTTGTCATAATTTCTCGCCAAGCAGAACGCATCCAAAACCCTAACACGACTGATTGGGTGAACCACCAGGTATTCTCTATATCTTCCGCGATGATTCTGGTACAACTAAACGGATACAAATTTTTCTATTAGTGAATTAGGACATTCTATGAGCTATCGCATGAATCGCCGCGCCTATGCGGAGACCTTTGGACCGACGGTGGGCGATCGCGTCCGGTTGGCTGACACGGAGCTAATCATCGAAGTGGAGCAAGACTATACCACTTATGGCGATGAGGTGAAGTTTGGCGGCGGCAAGGTGATTCGCGAAGGCATGGGACAGTCGCCAATCACGAATGCAGATGGGGCGGTGGATGCGGTGATTACCAATGCGCTGATTCTCGACTGGTGGGGCATTGTCAAAGCGGATGTGGGGATTAAAGATGGCAAAATTCACGCGATCGGCAAAGCCGGAAATCCTCATATTCAAGACAATGTGACGATTATTATTGGTCCCGGCACCGAGGCGATCGCCGGGGAAGGGATGATTCTCACGGCAGGTGGCGTTGACACTCATATTCACTTCATTTGTCCGCAGCAAATTGAAGTGGCGATCGCCTCTGGCATTACCACCATGATTGGCGGCGGCACCGGACCAGCGGCAGGAACCAATGCCACCACCTGTACTCCCGGTCCCTGGTATCTGCATCGGATGCTGCAAGCGTCTGACGCTTTTCCGATGAACCTGGGCTTTGTGGGCAAAGGCAATAGCGGTAAGCCAGAAGCCTTGCGCGAACAGGTGGAAGCCGGAGCTATGGCGCTGAAACTGCATGAAGATTGGGGCACCACACCAGCGGCGATCGACACCTGCCTCAGTGTTGCCGATGAGTACGATGTGCAGGTTGCGATTCATACCGATACGTTGAATGAAGCTGGATTTGTGGAAGACACGATCGCCGCTTTCAAAAACCGCGTAATCCATACCTACCACACCGAAGGCGCAGGCGGTGGACACGCACCCGACATTATCAAAGTCTGCGGTCAAGCGAATGTGTTGCCCTCTTCTACCAATCCCACCCGTCCCTACACCGTCAACACCCTGGATGAACACCTGGATATGCTGATGGTTTGCCATCACCTCGACCCGGCGATCGCGGAAGACGTAGCCTTTGCCGAATCCCGCATTCGCCGCGAAACCATCGCTGCTGAAGATATCCTGCATGACTTGGGAGCATTCAGTATGCTGTCTTCCGATTCCCAGGCAATGGGGCGCGTTGGCGAAGTAATCATTCGCACCTGGCAAACCGGACACAAAATGAAAGTGCAACGGGGAAACCTCTCAGAAGATTCTAGCCGTAACGACAACTTCCGTGCCAAACGCTACATCGCCAAATACACGATTAATCCAGCCATTACCCACGGCTTTGCGGAGCATGTCGGCTCGATTGAAGTCGGAAAATTAGCAGATCTTTGCCTCTGGCGACCTGCCATGTTTGGCGTGAAACCCGAAATGGTACTCAAAGGTGGCATGATTGCCTGGGCGCAAATGGGCGATGCCAATGCCAGCATTCCCACGCCCCAGCCGGTTCACATGCGTCCCATGTTTGCCAGCTATGGTGGCGCGATCGCTCATACTTCCCTCACTTTTGTCTCCAAAGCGGCGCTCAAAAAAGGGATTCCTGAGGAATTGGGCTTGCAAAAAAAAGCGATCGCTGTTTCCAATATCCGCCAACTCACGAAGCGCGACATGAAGCTCAACGATGCCCTACCTCACATGGAAGTAGACCCCGAAACCTACGAAGTCCGAGCTGATGGTGAACTCCTCACCTGCGAACCCGCCACTGTCCTCCCCATGGCTCAACGCTACTTCCTGTTTTAGTCATCATGGCAGCACAACCCAAAGAACTTAATCGCTACACTACAGTTGAGGGAAAAGTTCCGTTTGATGAATGGTTTGAGTCTTTACGGGATGCAAAAACTCGATCCATCATTCTTAAAAGACTCAACCGAATTTCTCTCGGAAATTTTGGTGATTGTCGCTCAGTTGGCGCAGGCGTGTATGAGTTTCGGATAGATTATGGTTCCGGTTATCGACTTTATTTTGGACAGGTCGGTTTATCGGTTGTGTTGCTCCTCTGCGGCGGAGACAAAAGTTCACAGGATCGAGATATTCAAAAAGCAAAGGATTACTGGCTAGACTATGAAGAACGTGAAAGCACCGACTAGCCTCAGCTATCACCCCTATCTCATCTCAAAGCTTGAAGATCCAAACTTTGCTGGAGTTTATTTGGAAACTCACTTTGAGGACGATGGAGAGTCTGAACCAGAATTAATAAAGTTGGCTTTAGAGCATGTTCTAGAGGCTTTGGGTAAACCAAAGATGACTACTGAACAGGCGCAGTCACATTCTCAGAAACTGGATGAACTGTTGTCTCAGCCCGGAAACCAATCCATTCATGCTTTAGCAGGTTGGTTAAATGCACTGGGTCTCAAGCTTACTGTTGTCCCTAGCGAAAAAATAGTGGATAAGCAGGAATCACAAGAATCATAATGCTAAACCGCTGGCTTTCGTTTCTTACGACCTCGCAGTCAAACTCCCCATGACTCAACGCTACTTCTTGTTCTAATCACTCAGTATCGTTGCCGCCTCAAGTCTGCATATTTCCGCTGCTCTTTCCTGAAAAACGAATTATTCTGCTTGCCCAACCAGCGTAAACGCTGCCCAATCGCGGGGTTCGGGATATTGCTCCAGGGTTGTGAGCATGGCTTGGCGCATTGCCTGGGCTTTGTCAGGATTCTTGAGCAACGCCTGATAAAACTCGGTCATCAAGGTGACGGTGGCAGCATCGGGGACTGCCCAAAGGGAAACGACGACACTGGGAGTGCCTGCCAAAATCAGCGATCGCGATAGCCCAATTACTCCATCTCCGGTAATTCTCCCGCGCCTAGTATCGCAGGCACTCAGCACGACCAAATCTGAAGTGAGTTTCAAGTCTAGAATTTCGTTGGCAGTCAGCAAGCCATCGGTATTGCTATCGGGAGCTAACGCGAGCTTTCCTGGGGAAGGAGCTAATGCGATCGCGCCGGGTACGCCCAGTCCGAAAAAATCATCCAGTAAGCCGTGGGTTGCCAGATGAATGATCCGCTTCGTCGCCATTTGCTGAACTACAGCCGTTTCCGTCGCTTGGTTGCCAGTCAGCGCTTTGGTGCTGAGCAGAGCGGCGATCGCCCGTGCCTCTTCCTCAGAACCCGGTAATTCTGATAGCTGTTCTGGCGGTTGCCCTGCGGCGACCATCACCTTTGGCATCGTCGGATTGCCGACAATTAGAGCATTGCTGATGCCGCTTCCAACCCGATCTCGGCTGCGTTCCTGCTGTTGCCGCGCTAGTTCTAATACCTGAATTGAGGGAGACAGGGCGATCGTGTATTGCTGGATTAGATAGTTTCCTTGGGCATCTTGCAGTGCGGCAAAGGGCACCAAAAACAGCGCCCCTTGGGGGATGAAGACGACTTTTGCACCCGCTTCTTTAGGCAAAAACTCGGCGATGGGCGCAATTAACACCTGATAAAGTTGCTGCAAGTCGCTAGACATTTGGGGTGTGCTGCCTCTGGGGCGACGACCAGGAATGGCGCTACCGCGTCCCCTTACGCCAATGCCATTAGCGCGCGCGTTTTCTACCAGGTTGGCTAGGGACACATTTGAGGATGTCAGAATCGGTTTAAGATCGACCTGCCGAAACGCAATGTCGCCCTGAGGATTGACGACCCAACTGTAAAGCGTGTGGTTGCCAATAATGGAATATTCGACCAGGGTTGCCTTTTGCGTTTTGGCGATTTGCTGAATTTGAGCAATAGTTAGGGGTTTGACAGCCGCGATCGCGCTATTCACAGGTTTGAGACGACGCGCCAGCAGTTCCACAAAAGCTCTAGCTCTGCCCCGCTCTGCCACTTCCAACGCTTGCCCTACTTTTTTCTGAGCCACCAATGCAGTTTGCAAGGCTGCGTAGGTTTGCGCTTGGGTTTCAACCAAAGACACCAAATTGCTATCGCTTAATCCTGGACGCAATGCCTCCCAGGTTTCCATGGCAGCAGTCAGGTTACTCGCGGCGTTTGAGTTATCTCCCGTTTTTAGGTAAAGAGTGCCGATGTTATTCAGCGTCTTTCCTTCCAAACCGCGATCGCCCAGTTTGCGGCTAAGCTCCAATGCCGTTTGATAAAAGCTCAAGGCTGATTTAGAATTGCCCGATTTGCCATAGCCCGATGCCACGTTATTAAGGCTAACGGCTTCCAGTTCCAAATCACGGGTAACTCGGCTAGGTTCTAGCACTTTCAGATAGAAAAACTGCGCTTGCGATTCCCGTAGGGAGTCCTGTGGAAAGCTTCGCTAACGTTTCACGAATCGTCCCGCTTCAGCATACACATTGCCAATGTTGTTCAATGTCGTGACATACAGGTAGTGCGCCCAGAAATGCATTCGTCTCGGTTGATGATAATTAGACGCGATCGCCTGCTCCAAAAACTCCGTCAGCGCTCTTCCCCGTGGTATTGGCTGCTGCACTCCATAAATTGCCTGATTTGCCTCAATAAAATTAACAGGTTTAGAATTGCGGATATCTCGCCCCAAGGGATAGCCGACCTGCTCTACCATCTGCAAAGCCCGATAGTAAGACTCCAAAGCTCTTTCAGGTTGATTCTGACGAAAATAGCCTGTGCCAATGTTGTTTAATATTTCTCCATCCAAGGCATAGCCTCCAGAACTTCTGCCGCTTCTAAACAACGCATCCTGATTAAACTCTAGCGCTTTTTGAGGTTGACCTAAGCGCTCATAAACCAGCCCCTATAATCATCAATTCAACTTGTAGAGGCTCAGTTTTTGCCCATAAAAAAACCCCGAAGAGCCGGGGCGCAATACGGTAGAAATAACTTTGCCTTTGAAGCACTCAACTGTCGTGCTTACCAATCCACTGAAAAGCCATCCAAAATGATCGAGGAATTGTAAATTTGCAAAATAATCAGCAAAAACACTGCAAATAAACCCATGAAAACTCCCATTAGGAGGGTTGTTCCCCAACCAGGAACGACCTTACCGTATTCAGAGTTTAAGGGCTTGAGGATATCGCCTAACCGAGTCCGTTGTGCCATGGTCACCTTATGAGAATCTCGACAGAAGTTGTAAATGTTCGTTACATTATACGATGTCTGTGTACTCATAATTTTAATGCCAATGGAACCTGCAATAGCTCTTAACATTTCGATCTGTGCTGCACTGGTGGGTCTGACTGGATATGCCATCTACACGGCGTTTGGTCCTCCAGCAAAGAGCTTGAATGATCCGTTTGAAGACCACGAAGATTAGTCGCGATCGCGCTTTAACTTAAAACTAACTATTTTCCAGGGGCGGATGGCGATCGTTTGCCCCTTTGTTATGGGTTGGGCGATCGGCTGCTCCAATAAATCCACAGCCGTCTCAATCCTCAGATTCAAATCGCTGCTCAGGTTTAACTGCGCCTCCTCTCCATGGCACTCATAGCAGCGCAAAATCCACTCGTCGGGCGCATCTTCCGCTTGCTTCAACGCCATCAGCACCAGATTTTCCGCGCCTAAATCGAGCAGTGATCCCACGGGTGGCAACGTTCCAGTTCGAGGCATTTGATCCAGATTAAGTTCAACCTCAGATAGCGGCATATTCAACTCATAGCCGCGTCGTACCGTTTGAGCCTGTTTCCAATCGCCCGCATGGGGATAAATTGCGTAGGTGAAGTTGTGCTGTCCCTTATCGGCTTCTGGGTCTGGCCATTCTGAGCCGCGTAGTAATGTCAGCCGCAGTTGATTTGGTTGAGCATCGTAGCCATATTTGCAATCATTCAATAAGCTCACACCATAATTTCCGTCGCTCAAATCTGCCCATCGCATTGCCGGAACTTCCCACTGTGCCTTTTCTGCCTCGGTCTGCGGCTTCGTCGTGCGCTGAATCGCTCCACAGGGAATTTCGTAGGTGGCAAAATCGGCTTCCAGGTTGAGCGGAAAGGCTGCTTTAACCAAAACGTGACGCTCTTGCCAATCCACAGAATTTTCAACCTTGAGGATGGGTGATCCTTTTGGCAGGGCGTAGGTCTGAGTAAATGTGGAGTCTCCAATTTTTCGCCTAACCCGAATGCGTGTCTCTAATGAGCCATAGAAAAAATTATCTATGCTGATCAGATCGCAGGCAGGTAAGGGAAAATTTTGGTAGTTTGGATCGATATTCCAGGCATCCCAATATTGCCCTTTGTCTTCAAACGCTTGCAGTTGATTCCCAAGATGTTTCAACACTTCAACTTGGTTGACTTTATCAAACACGCTAGACAAATCTCCAGTCGTGGGATCAACCGTGACGCACAAAAACTCGTTTTCTAGCGTTAACGAATCGGTTTTAACGTCGGGTGATTCTTGATCGGGAGTTTGGTAATAGAACCAAAAGCAACGGTAACCAATGGAAGGAATATCTTCTGCTAAAAAGGAAATTCTCCAGTAGGTTCGATTTGTGCGATTGTAATGACCATAGGAATAGAACTCAACATCCTGTCCGTCTGAACCGCAAATGCGGCAAGGAGACTCTTCTGTCCGATTTCCGACCACAGAACCCATTGCCATCAGATCAACGATTTCCGTTCGCTGCCAGTTCAGTGGGTTGAAAATTACAATTGGTATGGCGTTCGGATGAGGCGGTGGTGGCAAGGCAATTTGGGCTGCGATCGCCTCCAGCGAATCATTCAAAATCCTGCACCCAATTCGACTGACTTCTTCCCACTCCTCATTAGCTTCTTCAAACACTTGCGTAATCGAAGAACCCGGCAAAATGTCGTGAAACTGGTTAAACAGAGTTTTCTTCCAGATAGTTTCTAGCTCTGCTTTGGGATAAGTTGCTCCCGTTGCAATGGTGGCTAACGATGCCCAAAGCTCCGCTTCATACAACACATTTTCAGCCTGACGATTCTGTTGTTTCTGATCAGCATGAGTGGTGTAACAGCCGCGATGGAATTCTAGGTAAAGTTCAGAGTTCCAGGTAGGGAGAGAGTGCGGAGTACGGGGTGTAGGGTTGGGGTGCGGGGTGCGGAGTGCGGGGTGCGGAGTATCAGATGTTCCCTGTTCCCTGCTCCCTGTTCCCTGCTCCCTGCTCCCTGTTCCCTGCTCCCTGCTCCCTGTTCCCTGTTCCCTGCTCCCTGTTCCCTGCTCCCTGCTCCCTGTTCCCTGTTCCCTGACCCCTTCTAAATACTTCAGCACGGTGCCAAATTCCATTTGTGGAAAAAAGGGCGATCGCTGCCAACGTCGCGCCACTTCCAGCATGTCTCGTGTGGGTCCACCGCCATGATCGCCCACACCGGGAAGCCAGAGAGTAGTTTGCAAGCCTGTTTTTTGCTCCAGTTCCCAGGCGAAATTTGCCATTTTCACCGGGTCGATCGCTTCGCCAATTGGGGCAGACATCAGGCTAAAGATTTGGCTACCGTCGGGTGCTTGCCACTGAAAAACTTCGTGGGGAAACTTTGTGGTGTCGTTCCAACGCAGCTTTTGGGTAACGAAGTACTCTACACCACCTTGCTTGAGAATTTGGGGCAACTGCCAGGTAAAGCCGAAGGTATCGGGCACCCAGGCGATCGCGCAGGTTTGCCCAAACTTTTCTTGAATGTACCTTTGACCGTAAAACACTTGTCGCACAATGGATTCGCCGCTGATCAAGTTCAACTCTGGCTCAATCCAAAATCCAGCCACAATTTCCCACTTTCCGGCTTTCACTTGTTCCTGAATTTGAGTGAACAGCTCAGGACGATTGTGTTCTATCCATTCATATAAAGCGGGTGTGGTATGGGCAAACGTCAGTTCGGGAAAGTCTTGTTGCAATTTGAGGACAGAGCGAAAAGTGCGCTCTGCGGCTTGCCAAGTTTCTTCTACTGTCCACAGCCACGCCATATCTAGGTGAGCATGTCCGACTAGGGTGATGTGGCGTTGTTTGATCGGTTCTGCAAGCGGTAAAAGAGTGTCGCGGAGTGTCTTTAGAGGCGAATCGTGATGCGTACTTGATGAGAATAAAGCCCAATCAATTTGAGCAATGGCATCATTTAGAACATCCAATTTTTCGGGTTGGAATTTTTCGAGAAAGCTATGCAGAACGGCGATTTCGTTGGCAACAAAGGCAGGTTCTGGGAAATGATCGGGGTTGAATGTTTCGTAGTGACAGGCGGATTTCATTAATGCGCCATCTTCGTGAGTGGGACTGATTAGGCGTAGGGCGATCGCAAATTCATCGCCAGCCTTAACGCTAGAACTCAGCAGGATTCGGGGGGCACAGTCAAACAAATCGCCTGACTGCACTAATTCACCATTGACATAGACTTGTGCATCCGTTGCCCACCACAGCAGCGCCAGTCGTAAACATAGTCCATCTAGCGGATAACCGTTCAAATCAGCAGGAACCTGCACTATCCGACCAAACCAGCGCACCGTTTGCCCAATTTTCCAGGGGTGATGATCTTTGGCATTGACTTCGCTGATTGCCCACTCTGCCCAAGTGTCAGGATTGGTGGCTTCGATAATTGGCAGATCTTGATCACAATATTGCCAGCCCGGTTGAATGCTGACCTGACTCAGGCACCGCAGACGCGCGATCGTCGCCAGAATTTGCTCGGATGGAGAAGAAGCCAACTGACTCACAGGTACATACCACTCAACGATTCATATCTTAGAACCGATGCGAAGTTTTTGGTGACGGTTGACTAGGAGCGCGATCGCACGATCTACTCCTGTTTTCGCAATTTCCAGCAGTTATCTAGACATCTTGGCGGTGATTAATCAAAGTATGAATTGAACTTGTCAGACTAATAAGCTAGATTCCCGTAGAGTATGGAGCATGTAGAGGTTGTAAGTAAACATGGCAGCAACAATATCAGAAACAACAATTCAGCATCATGCAACAGACAACTCCTTTAGTCGGGGAGAAGCTTACTACCAGCAAGGAGCCGTCACCGATTTGGTGCAGCGAGGCGACACAATCCATGCAGAAGTGGAAGGCAGTGAAGTGGCTCCTTACCGCGTCCGTCTTCAGTTTGATTCTGGTGGTGTTACTTCGGCTGGCTGCACCTGCCCTTATGACTATGAAGGCTGGTGTAAACACATTGTGGCAGCAGCACTAACCTGGGTACGGCAACCCGATCAAGTTGAACTTCGCCCGACACTCCCGCAATTATTAGATCGCTTGGATCATGTGCAAACCCAACGACTGGTGCAGGCATTAGTGGCAGAGCAACCGGATCTGATTGATGCAGTGGATCGCCAAGTGATGCTGATGTCCAATCCGGCTCCACCCAAACAGGGCGCTGCACCACGCCGAACGGCTCTGGATGCGGCTCCGTTCCGGCGGCAGGTGAAACACCTTTTGCGAGAAGGGGTGCGATCGCTGGAGGAGGGCTATGAGGATGATCCGTTTACCGATCAATTGCTGGAAGTGATTGAGAAAGCTCTGGAGTTTGCCAGAAACGAGGATGGGAATAGCGCGATCGCAATTTTAGAGGCGATTACTGCTGCTTGTGTGGATGAATGGGATGACATCAGCGATTATGGGGGCGAGTGCTTTCCCATTGCCGAGTCGCTCAACGAAGCTTGGACGGAAGCGATTCTAAGCGCCGATCTTTCGCCTCCCGAAGGAGTCGATCTGGGGGTGATGTTAGAAGAATGGCAGGATGCGCTGGATGGAGATTTTTCGATGAGCCTAGCGGCGTTGCAGCAGGGATGGACTGATCCAAAGTTGCAACAGGCATTGCAAGGAGGTAATTATTCCAGTCCAGAACGATTCGATGAACCCTTTGCTCAAGATCTGGCATTGGTTCGGCTGCAAATATTGGATCGGCAGGGACGGCAGACGGAGTACCTAAACCTGGCTCGAACCGAAGATTTGATGTTGCAATACCTGACGCGCCTAGCGGAGATCGGCAATATTGAGGACGCGATGACTACAGCACGAGAGCGCATGACGACGGCTGAAGAAGCGTTTGCCCTGGCAAAAACCTTACGAGAAGGCAACCATCTTTCTGAGGCATTGGCGATCGCTCAGGCTGGAATGCCCTTACCGGGAAATTGTCGGTATGCCCTGGCAAGTTGGACAAGTGAACTGGCAGAAGGGTTAGGAAACTCCGAAATCGCCCTAGACGCAAGCATTCTCGCCTTCAAACTGCATCCTAGTTTTGCAGACTATCAACGGGGCAAACATTTAGCAGCTCACCAGTGGGACGATATCAAACCAGAGTTGCTGGAAACCCTACGCCAGTCTCAGGATTGGGCAGCTAGGGACGCAAAGGTAGATGTTTTTCTGCATGAAGGGTTAATGGATGACGCGATCGCAGCCGTGCGATCCGACACTTACTACCGCTCCGAATTGGTACACCGGGTTATGCAAGCAGTCCTATCCACCCATGCCGATTGGGTGATTGCAGCGGCTCGTCAACGGGCGGAACCCATTATGGAGCAAGGCAAAGCCGATCGCTACCAGGACGCGGTGCAATGGCTACGACAAGCAAAAGCGGCGTATGTACAATCAGGGCAGCAATCGATCTGGATGACCTATTTCAATCAGTTGCAGTCCACTCATGCCCGCAAGCGTAAACTCATGGATTTATTTAAGCAACTGCGGTGATATGGGATGGCGAAGGGGTTACCTGAAAAATGTCGCAAGCGTGCCATTGGCTGGAATCGCAACTGAACTGACTCCTAAAGTGAGAGTTGGTTCAAGAGTATCCGTTGGGCGAGGAATGACGCGCACTATATCTGACTTACAGCCGTTTTCAGACGAATAGACCACAGATTGTAGGTTGGGCACTGCTGATTGACTTTATTGCATAACAAAAAACGCTGCGAAGTTTTTCCCAGGCAGACTTGGCAATGTTTCTTGTTAGTTACGTTCACAACGGCACCATCTCTCGATAATGCTCATCTTTATCTAGAGGATGACAATATCTAGAGGATGACAATATCTAGAGGATGACAATATCTAGAGGATGACAATATCTAGAGGATGACAATTTTACCTGTTTAAGACATCCGCTCCGAGGAAAGCAACCAGATTAGAATCGATAGGGCGCTAGGTTGAATAGCTTACGGTTGGGCATCTTGGCGGGTGGGAATCGTCACCCAAAACTCTGTTCCCAATCCAAGGACAGACTTACACTGCAATTCTCCACGGTGGCGCTTGGCAACAATTTGATAGCTGATGGATAACCCTAAGCCTGTGCCTTTACCAATGGGTTTCGTGGTAAAAAAGGGATCGAATAGTCGCTGTTTTAATGACTCTGGAATTCCGAATCCGTTATCGGCGATGCGAATTAGAACGCGATCGCATCCTAACTGCTCAGTGCTAATCCAAATTGTTGGAGCGGTTTGATTTTGGATCGCTGTTATGGGTTGGCTACGCTGCAATGCCCCTTGGATTTTCGCTTCTAAAGCAGGCTGTGATTTAACGCCTTTTGTGGCAAACGCGCTGTCTTCTAGTCCGGCATTTAGGAAGCGAGATTCAACCGCGTCGATCGCGTTTACCAAGAGATTCATAAACACCTGGTTTAACTGTCCGGCATAGCATTCAACCATGGGCAAGGTGTTATGTTGCTTAATCACCTCGATTCCTGAAGATCCGGAGCGCGATTTCAAGCGATATTGCAAAATCAACAAGGTGCTGTCGATACCGTCGTGAATGTCCACTACTTTCATCTCCGATTCGTCAATCCGGAAGAAGTTGCGGAGAGAAAGGACAATTTGCTTGACGCGATCGGCACCAATATTCATCGATTGCAGCAACTTTGTAAAGTCCTCGATTAAAAAATCTAGGTCGATCGCAGCGATTTCTGCTTGAATAGCAGGCGCAGAATTAGGGTAATGGGTTCGATTTGTGTAAACGTTCTATTAGATTACCCAAGCGCACAGAACGATCCCCGGTCAATTCTGATTAATTTTGGGTGAATTTTTTAAGCGATCGCGTCTACCACAAAAATACACCTGTAATTTTTTTGTTGATTTGCTCATCCGGTGATTTCTGTAGATGTTTCTACAAGTTTTCGATGCTAGTTTCAGGTCAGCAGGCAAACTGCAATAAGAATCATGTCAGAAAACACGTGATATTCAGTTCAATCAAAACTCTCGTAAACTCAAGGGATGAGAGCTTTCAAGAGTTTTGCTTATTGATCTTAAATAATCTAAATAAACTCAAATATTTGCTGATGTTATCGCTATCTTTGAGACAATCAGTGAACCAAACCGAAAAGCAGAGTTCGGAGTGCAGAGTGCGAAGAAAGAATACAAACTCAAAACTCAAAAGCACAACCTAACCCCTGACCCCTAAAAGAGGCACTTTATGAAACTGGCTTATTGGATGTACGCAGGTCCAGCGCACATTGGCACTCTTCGCGTTGCCACCTCCTTCAAAAACGTCCATGCCATCATGCACGCCCCGATTGGTGACGACTACTTCAATGTCATGCGATCGATGCTGTCGCGGGAAAAAGACTTTACTCCAGTGACCACCAGCGTTGTCGATCGCCATGTGTTGGCGCGCGGTTCCCAAGAAAAAGTGGTAGACAACATCGTCCGCAAAGATGCTGAAGAACACCCCGACTTGATTGTGCTGACTCCCACCTGCACCTCCAGCATTTTGCAAGAAGACCTAGAAAACTTTGTTCAGCGTGCCCAAATCGAAGCGAAAGGCGATGTGTTGCTGGCGGATGTGAACCACTACCGCGTCAATGAACTGCAAGCCGCCGATCGCACCCTGCATCAAATCGTTCAGTTCTACATTGAAAAAGCCCGTAAAAAAGGTGACATCGCCACAACCAAAACCGAGAAGCCTTCTGTTAACATCATCGGCATTTCCACCTTAGGCTTCCATAATAACCACGACTGCACCGAGCTAAAACGGCTGATGGCAGACTTGGGCATTGAGGTGAACGACATCATTCCCGAAGGCGCTTCCGTTCACAATCTCAAAAATCTTCCCAAAGCCTGGTTTAACCTGGTGCCCTACCGCGAACTCGGCATGATGACGGCAGAATATTTAGAGCAAGAGTTTGACATGCCCTACATCGACATTACGCCGATGGGTGTGGTAGAAACAGCGCGTTGCATTCGCAAAATTCAGCAAGTAATTAATGCTCAGGGCGCAACGGTTGATTACGAAGCCTTCATCGAAAACCAAACCTTGAATGTCTCTCAAGCTGCCTGGTTCTCGCGATCGATCGACTGCCAAAACCTGACGGGCAAAAAAGCCGTAGTGTATGGCGACAGCACCCACGCCGCCGCTATTACCAAAGTTCTCTCCCGCGAAATGGGCATTCACGTCGTCTGGGCTGGCACCTTCTGTAAATATGACGAAGACTGGTTCCGAGAGCAGGTCAGCGGTTACTGCGATGAAGTGATCATTACCGATGATCACGGTGTCGTTGGCGATGCAGTCGCTCGTGTGGAACCCTCTGCTATTTTTGGCACCCAAATGGAACGCCATGTGGGTAAGCGGCTCGACATTCCCTGCGGCGTGATTTCCTCCCCAATTCATGTACAAAACTTCCCAATTGGCTACAAGCCGTTCTTGGGCTACGAAGGCACCAACCAACTGGTGGATTTAATCTACAACTCTTTCACCTTGGGGATGGAAGACCACCTGCTGGAAATCTTTGGCGGTCACGATACCAAGGAAGTGATCACGCGGGGAATGTCTGCTGACTCCGACATGAACTGGAGCAAGGATGGCACGGCAGAACTGAACAAAATTCCTGGTTTTGTGCGTGGCAAGGTGAAGCGCAACACTGAGAAATTTGCCCGCGATCGCAACATCGAAGTGATCACCGCTGAAGTCCTCTACGCCGCCAAAGAAGCCGTTGGTGCATAATAGTGATAGTCGCGTTTTGTGGAGAGATTTTGATGACTCACTCGGTTTTGTTTCATGAACTCGTCGAGTATGTTGATGAACTCTCCACAGACGATCAAGAGATGCTGTTTGATCTGATTCGCAAACGCCGCATCGAAAAGCGACGAGCAGAAATCGCCGAAAATGCGGCACAAACTTTGGCGGCTGTCCGTGCTGGAACTGCAAAAAGTGGTTCTGTGAAGGATTTAATGTTGGATGTTTTAAATGACGACAGTGATGACGAATGAGAGTCGTATTTTGGGAGAATAGTTTTCGTAGAGCCTTAAAGCGCCTGCTAAGGAAAAGTCCGCAGCTACAACAGAAAGTAACCGAAGTATTGGTATTACTGGAATCTGATCCATTTACGCCATCGATCAAAACTCACAAGCTCCAAGGAGACTTAAAAGAATTGTGGTCTTGCTCAGTTGAGTATGATTGCCGAATCATCTTTGCGTTTGAGCCACTGGAGAACTCCGAGGAAGAGTTAATTGTTTTAATCGATATTGGCTCACACGATGATGTGTATTAACAGCAAGTTACTTTTCGTTATTTTAGGGATAGGCTTCGGGTTTAAATCTATTGACCGCGTACCATTGCTAATTACCTCAGATTGGGAAAGGTAGCGGTCTTGAGTTGGAACGGTGTGTACTTGCCGCCCAAGCCTTCGACAATAGTTTTGGTATTGGTGATAAAAAACTTCTGATAGGTCTCGCCGACGCTCCCCGTTTCACCCAACCCATCCGCAAACAGATCTTGGTCTGCAACCTTGACATTTGCCTCTTTCGCCACCGCCTCAATCAGCTTCGGGTTAACCGCTGCTTCTGCAAAAATTGTGGGCACTCCCGCCACTTGAATCGCTTTAACCAATTCTGCTACTCGCATTGGAGTCGGTTTTTCTTCAGTGCTAATCCCCTGCAATGCTCCGAGGACTGGAATGGCATACTCCTTAGAGTAGTAGCCAAACGCATCGTGAGTGGTGACTAGCTTCTGTTGGGCTGCTGGAATGGTGGCAATTTCTGACTTAATCCAGGTGTTGAGTTGGGACAGTTCATCCGTCACCTTCTTGGTGTTTGCAGCGTAAATAGACGCATTGCCGGGTTTTAATTGACTTAAGTTTTTGCTGATCACCTCGGCGATCGCAACGCCATTGGCAGCGCTGTGAAAGACGTGAGGGTCGATTTCGGTTTTGCCATCTTCCTCAAACGTGAGGGGTTTGGGAACCGCCAGTTCATGAACCGCAATTTTGGGGGCAGCGTTTGAGCTTGCGTTGATCAGTTTAATCAGCGTGGATTCAAAGTTATAGCCGCCATACAAAATTAACTTTGCTTGTTCGATCGCTTTGCTATCTTCTGGTTTGGGTTCATATTCGTGGGCATCGGCACCAGCAGGAATTAGGCATTTGAGGTCAACCGTATCGGCGGCAATTTGCCGGGTGACATCGCATACAACAGAGTTCGTCGCAACGACGAGCGGACGTTCGCCCGTGCTGGTGATTGCGCCACTTGTCGCAGAAGTAGCTGGACTTGGGCTAGCAGATTGATTTTGGGAAGGGCTACAGCCGTTGATGCCCAGCATCAGTAATAAGGCAGCGAATCCACCAATCCGATATAGTCTTAAAGGAAATTGGTTATAGACCATTTGTTTACAAGCCCTTAGTTTTCCAGTAGTGTTGTGAGAATGATTATCATTATAGGTTGATATGCTACTGGTTCATCACCTCTATGTCAATTACCGGAGCGTAAAAGCGCTGGAGGATATCACCTTCAAACTTCCAGAGGGAATCTTGGTCGGCTTACTGGGTCCTAATGGGGCGGGAAAAAGTACGCTGATTAAAGCATTGCTGGGGCTAATTCCTAAACAAGCAGGCGAAGTGCTGTATCGAGATGCGCCTCTCCAACAGCAGAGAAAGCAGGTTGCCTATGTGCCGCAGCGATCGCAAATTGACTGGGATTATCCCGCTACAGTTTGGAATGTGGTGATGCTGGCTCGAACGACTCATGCCGGATGGTTTCGCTCCCCCAGTCGGCAGTCGGCAGAAATTGTTAAAGAATCTTTGCGGCGAGTGGATCTGTTTGATTTGCGCGATCGCCCGATTGGATCGCTTTCGGGTGGGCAGCAGCAGCGGGTCTTTTTGGCTAGAGCGATCGCTCAGCAAGCCAATCTACTGTTGCTTGATGAACCTCTCGCAGCCGTAGACAAAAAAACAGAGGCGTTGATCTTTCAAATCTATGATGAACTGAAAGCCGAGGGTAAAACGCTGTTGATTAGTTGTCACGAATGGGGCGGCATCTTGAACCACTATGATCAATTACTGTTGATCAACCAGCGACTCGTGGCTCAGGGTGTTCCCAAAGAGGTGATGACCCCTACTAACATTGAACTGGCGTATGGCATCCCGCCCCAACCCAGGCATTTTCACGATGCGCTCGAAACCACATTCTTCTGTTAAACCGCTTATGTTGGAATGGTTGCTGGAACCGCTTAGCTTTGAGTTTATGCGGAATGCCCTGATGGTTGGCATTCTCGCGGGTATCCTCTGTCCCGTCGTGGGCACTTACCTATTGGTGCAGCGGATGGCGCTATTGGGCGATGTCATGGCACATTCGGTGCTGCCCGGATTGGCGATCGCCTTTTTTTTGGAGATTAATATCCTGATTGGCGCATTTGTTTCAGGGATTATCAGCGCCTTTTTGATTGCCTGGATTCGCTCTCAAACCCGGATCAAAGTGGATGCCGCGATGGCGCTAATTTTCTCCAGCTTTTTTGCCCTTGGCGTGTTGCTGATCACCTTGCTGCGAAATAAGCTCGATCTCGATAGCTTTCTGTTTGGCGACATTTTAGGGGTTACCCAAGCCGATGTTACCCGCACCGCCATGATCACGCTGGTTGTTTTAGCGCTGGTTCGTCTGTTTTATAAAGAACTGTTTTTCTATACCTTTGATCGCCTAGGCGCACAGGCGATCGGCTTACCGATCAATAGTATTTATTTGGGCTTAATGGCAGGTGTGACGCTGACCATTATTGCGAGTATGCAAACGGTCGGCGTGGCTCTGGTGGTGGCTTTGCTGGTGGGTCCAGCTACTACTGCCTATTTACTCGTTAAAGAACTACACCAGATGATGGGTTTGGGTGCGCTGCTGGGTGCAGTTTCTAGCGTCATTGGGATGTACATCAGTTACTACCTAAATGTGCCTTCTGGACCCTGCATTGTATTAATTAGCTGCGGCTTCTTTGTGCTAGCAGTGCTGTTTAGTCCCTCAGAGGGATTGTTGACCCAACCAGAGGCAGTAAATCGTGCAGCCAGTATTCTTAGCCGACTCAAACAAACGGAACGGAGTAAATGACCTTAACAGGTTAGCGATCGCTAACCTGTTAAGGTTTTCTCGGCGGCAGTCAGCAACGATTTGCAGCCAAACTGCCAGCGATATGTCAGCCCTTTTTCTCTGGCATCATGCACTTGTCGCTATCGCAGCCAGCAGGACCTTCGGCTAGGTTAAAGCCAGAGTCGTAGCGGCTGAGGGCACCATAGAAATCATTAGTACGCTGGCGAGTTTTCACTTCGGTTTCTAGGCGATCAAAAGTGTCTTTGTCGATTTTCTCAAACGGCAAGCGGGGAAAAGGTGCATCAAATCGGGCAAGCAAAGCCGCGCTGATGTAGCCTTCGTCGTTGGCGATCGCTTGATAAATTCGCCGTCCTAATGGCTCCACTTCGGCTTCGGTTAGTTCCACCGTAGCGCTTGTGTTGTGGGCAGTGTAATGCTTCTGCACCTGCATGTAGAAATCGAACTGTGCCAACGCCGAAAACTGCTCAATTGGAATTTCATCGGCTCCCGGCAAGTTTGCCCAAGACACCTCTACTGGAATTTCAACCAGCCACTCAGTACAGCGATCGTCAAACGGATTGTTGAGCAAATTGCCGTTTTCGTCCTTATCTGATTGAGATGGCACAACACTATAGCCGTAATCCAAACACGCCATCGCCACCGGATCGCTCTTGCGAAAGGTAATCCGCCGAATAAAGCGCTGGGCTTTGGGGGGATGCCAACCCGGACTCGCGCCAGTGAGCAATGACTTGGTGCCTGCGGGTTGCACAGTGGTGCAGCGGTTGGGGCGCTTGATGCCGTGCTGGTCGCAATAGTCCCAAATGACTTGATGCACCGTCTCTCTCCACCGCATCAAGTATGCCTGCTCGCGTTGATGCAACTCTAACCCAGTCACAGTGCTGGGTCTGCCTGCTTGCCACCAGTGCAGCCATTCCACACCAAAAGCATGAACGAAAAAGTCAAACAAGCCCGTAAACGAAACTCCCACGATCGGATCAAGTTCGCGAGAAAACTGATAGCGGGGTTCGCCAAATTGATGATTCAGCAAAGCAGCAACGGATAGGGCGGCAGCAGTGAATGCTTTTTCCTGAGTTGCGTAGTCCAGTGGATCAATCTGGTTGAGATGCACTTCTGCTAAATTGCAATGAAAATCTGCCCCAATTATTTCCCCGCAGGGATTTAAACCATATCGTCCAAGGCGATGCTCTAATTCAGCGGCAGACATCTGCGGATAGCGCTGTTGCAGCCATGCTGGGGCAACGCCTTGATTGTATGCGCTGAGAAAATCAGTCCGCAGATTGGTATCCGTGAGCAAATCGATGTTGGCACGGGCGATCGCCTCTGGAGCATACTGAATCGCACCTTCACCGGAATAAAACTGCTTGCGAACCGCATCAATGCACTCTTGCTCGGTTGGCTTTTGGTGGAAGACGCGGGTATGGTTCGCCATCCGCAACACATCCCGTTCCGCATCAATTCGCCAGTTGCCCTCAGCATCTTGCTGCCATAGGTTTTCTTTGGCGCTAGCAAAGGCAGTATCTTCGCTATCGCTCTGACGCATTCCTGCGGACCTCCGGATATTTCCGGCTACCACCGTAGCCGCCGCTTCGTCGATCAGCAGGCAGCATTCTACTGAGGTCAGTTGTCGTCCGATCGCTTTGTTCAAAAGTGCAGCACAGCGCGCATATAAGCCAGACAGCCGAATCGGGTTGGCAACGCCGCCGAAACCTTTTAGCACTTCCCCTTCAGGGCGCACATCGCTAACATCCACGGTGACGTGAACTGTGTCGTTGAAGCGTTCGTCTGTAGAAAGCTCCAGCAGCGTTTGATAGGAGGACACCCAGCCCTGACGACTATCGCCCACATGAATCTGAACGGTGTTTGCGTGAATGATTACTTCGGTGCGATCGCGCCGTTTATCTGCGGGAGTCGTGCCCACTTCACCCACCACAGTCACCGAAATCGGGTTGCGAATTGTGGGAAGCCGATTGATGTACTTCGGTTCCAGAATCGCTCCCGTGCCACAGCCCATCATCGCAAGATCCATCATTAGCCCGAAAGCTCGCCAGTCCACAACGTTGGTGCTGGTGCAGTTGTAGGAACCCGAAAAATTCTCAGGTTTTTCAATCCAGGGCGTACCCCCGACCCACAGCCATCGTCCTGATGGCAGGGCTTTTAATTCTTGCTGCATTTGCTCAATCAAGGCAGCTTCTGTGGCGGTGAGTTTGCCTAACTTGACCAGTCCGCGTGTGGTGCGCTCCACAACCACATCCCAAGGTTCGCGCCCAGCTTCAGTGCGGCGGCTATAAGTGCGATAAAAGACAGGATTGGCTGTGGGTGCTGTAGGCGGAAAGGGATTAGTAGACGGAGATTCTGCGATCGCATCTGTCGTATCTGTGGCGACGGTCTCTTGATGAAGAATGGAGTTAAGTCGAACCATAGTAAGGTCTCGCTTTTGATGAAAATTGGACGGGCTGTGGCTAGATGTGGGATAGAAGATTTTTAGTCTACACCATCCCTAGCGGGAAATGTCTCCAGAGTTTTAGCACAGAATTGCCGATGGGCGATCGTTTCAGCGATTTCTCTAAGAGCATTGCGGCTATGTATGGAATATTGGCGATCGCACCAGTTTTGAGAGATCAACATCACAATCGCAAAAGCTCAAGATCACTTCAGGAATCTGACCGATCCAAGATGATGATAACTATAGGAACTCAAAACGAACATCACTCCACATTCACAAGTTCCTAATTAACTAGGAGGTTCCCATGCAACGGAGTTCTGACTTTCCACTCTTCTTTCAAACCGCGATCGCCCTTTTTGGGTTTCTATTTCTGATCGCGATCGTCTCTTCTGTTTCTGTTCCTAAAACTCAACTTAACAAGACAGTAAGCACCACAATAGAAGTTGTCAAAAACTTACAGGTTTCTTACTGAAAACTAAGTTTTATTCATCTCCAAAATAATCAGAATCAATTTTTTTGATTTGATACTCGGAAACAATTGAAACACCCAAATTGAAGTCAATCATATACTGGGCAAGTTCTTCACCATCGATTAGAACTATCTTGGTATCATTCCGAGGAGCATAATCCTTTGCCTGCTCAGAAAATTTGGATGTGGTGATAAAAATACCTTTCTTGGCTCCCTGCCCTGCCAGCGCACCCACAAATCTCTGAATTTCCGGACGACCCACCGTATCATTCCATCGCTTTGCCTGAATGTAGATCGCATCCAGACCTAGCCGATCTTCTTTGATAATGCCGTCAATTCCTTCATCATTCGTTTTGCCGATCGCCCGACCCGCCTCTTTGATCGAACCGCCATAGCCCATTTTGACCAGTAGCTCTACCACCAACTGCTCAAAAAAAGTGGGTGAGTATCTTCTAACTTTCTCTAAAAGCTCTTGTGCTAGCGTTGTACGTATTTTTTGATAAGCATATTCTAAAATTTCTTCTGGCGTTTCCGGGTTGATTGAGTCATCACGAATATTAATCTCAGCAGAAAGTCCATTAGGGTTTGTTGCACCAATAAATTCTAAAAATTCGGGATACTGCTTCAGTAAAGTCATGTTAATTGAGGAAGGTTGTTGCTTAAGCAGTCCGATTCCACGTTTTGTAATGCTCAGGTGCGCTCTGCTTGGATAATCGAGCAATCCTGCTTTCTTTAAATAAGTTCTTGACCAACCGACACGATTATCAAAAATGGGCTGTTTTCCACTTTGTAAGAGTTCGCGTCTTTCTAAGTCTGTCAAACGAAAGTAGCCTGCCAGATGTTCGATTACGGCACGAACTGAATGCTCTTTTTCATCGCTGGCAAATTGCATGAGCGGCAGCATAATGCTTTGAAAATCTGGAATAGTCATAGGGGCGATGTTTGTGAATCTATTTCTAGAGTGCCCGTTCTTCCACTGACTTAGCTTTAAGGTGAGAAAAAACTCTTGCCTGTTTAGGGTTTTCGTTAACCATCCCAACAGCACGTCTAGTGGACTCTGATGAAGAATGGATGAAGCTGCGGTTGATGTGCGATCGCACATACAAATATTTGCTTCAAATCACACAGTCTTGTCAAATTCGAGGGAATACTAGAAAGTAGAAAACTGGAATAACGATTTTTATTCTTGTACTAACCTCGGTGCATCGACAAGCCAAAGGCGATCCAATTTTTATCCATGCAACCCATCCGAGAAATATAGCGGTATGACTAGGAATATGACACAACACTGGGTAATGCGTTCTAGTGCCGCGATCGCGCTAGGTATGGCTCTAATCCCCCTTTCTGCTGGTGCGACTCCTGCTCCCCAAGCGCAATCAGGCTCGATTCTACACAATCGGGGCACCTTCCAGATTAGTCAAAGCTTCAAACCACCCAATCGGGGTACGCCACCGGCAACCGCTGGAGGTGCAACTCGCGGCAATTCTTGCGTTCCCAAAAATAAGAAGCCAATCTCTCTGATTCCTAAAGAACGCTTAGGGTTGACTTTTAGCGCCAATCCTACTTTTTATTGGCATATTCCTTCATCTCCTGCAAAAGTGGCTAAATTCTTGATCCTGACGGGTGATGACGTGGATGTGGTGTATGAAGCTACGATCCCGCTACCTGCTGCAAAATCGGGAATCATTAGCTACGCTTTGCCTAAGAATGCGCCGCCACTGGAAATTGGCAAACGCTACCACTGGTTTTTAACATTAGATTGCAACCCCGGCGCTCCGGGTCTTAACCCCATTACAGAAGGCTGGACAGAACGCATTGCTCCAAATGTTACCTTGCTGAAGCAGATAGAAAAAGCGGACTTAAAAACTCGCGCATCTCTTTATGCTGACAATGGCATCTGGCATGAAGCTGTGACCGCGATCGCCGTACTCCGACGTACCAATCCCGAAGATGCAGGCGCAATCACTGGCTGGAACGAACTGCTGAAATCAGTGGGTTTGAGCGAGATCGCCACAGAACCTTTGTTGGATGTGACGGTCAGCCAAAATCCAATCAGAAAATAATTAGGATTGACCTATGACAGCTAGAAACTAATCCTCACGAATGTTAGCAGCGTTTAAACAAAATCTTTGGCGATGGCGTGGGGTATTGATTGCAGTACCCTCCGTTGCAGGTGTGATTATGCTGCTGCGCCTTGCTGGATTGTTGCAGATCGTGGAGTTGGCATCTTTAGATCAGTTGTTCCTCCTGCGTCCACAGGAGGCGGTTGACTCTCGGATTCTGATTGTCACTATTGATGAAGCCGACATCCAGAAGTTGCAGCAGTATCCCATATCAGATGCAACCCTGGTGAGGGTGTTGAACAATTTGAAGCGGCACACTCCCACGGCGATTGGGCTAGATATTTATCGTGATCTGCCGATGCCACCGGGGAATGAAGCACTACTCAAGATTTTTAACACCACGCCTAACCTGATTGGAGTGCAAAAGATTGGTTCTACCTCGGATAGTTCACCTGTTGCGCCGCCTCCCGCTTTACAGCAGCGCGATCAGGTGGGCGCAAACGATCTGCCGTTGGATGCCGATGGCAGGGTGCGGCGTGGGCTTCTATCTGCTGCAACTCAGGCAGGTGACTCTGTTTTTAGCTTTGGCTTTAAATTGGCATACCAGTATTTGCAGCGCCAAGGTGTAGATAGTAACGTGACTGCCGATGGTCGCATTTATGCTGGATCTGCCATATTTCCACCACTGGAAGAAAATGATGGCGGCTATGTTCGGACGGGGATTGGTGGCTATCAATTTTTGATCAATTATCGCGGCGGTATTGATCGCTTTCAACGGGTCAGCATTATGGATGTGCTGGAAAATCGGGTTGCGCCGGAGTTGGTGCGCGATCGCATCGTGCTGATTGGTAACATTGCTGAAAGTCACAAAGACTTGTTCTACACATCCCATAGCGGTCGATGGATGGGCACCCCCGAACGAATACCGGGAGTAGCGATTCATGCCAATCTGATTAGCCACATTTTAGGGGCAGCCTTAGATCAGCGTCGCCTGATTCAAACCCTGCCAGACTGGGCAGAATATTTGTGGATTGTGGCATGGACGGCGATCGGGGGTGTGCTTTGCTGGCAGCAACGCTTAACTAGCGGTAGCACCAAACTCCTATTTCTGAAGCGTTTTCGGTTGGTGGTGGCTGGCGGCGTACTGATACTCGGTGTTTATGGTGCCTTTTTGCTCGGCTGGTGGATACCGCTAGTGCCCGCGCTGATGGGGTTAGCAGGGGCTGCGTTTTCCGTTACAGGTTACCTCGCCCACAGCGCTGGAGAAATGCGAAAAACCTTTGGGCGGTATCTCACCGATGAAGTGGTATCCAACCTGCTCGAAACTCCTTCTGGTTTGCAGCTAGGCGGTGAGCGACGTAAGGTGACGGTGCTGATGTCTGATCTGCGGGGGTTTTCTGCCGTCTCGGAATGGTTGCCGCCGGAGAAAGTGGTGACCCTGCTAAATCTCTATTTAGGGGCGATGGCAGAGGTAGTGGATGACTACAAGGGCACCATTAATGAGTTCATTGGAGATGGTATTTTTGTGATGTTTGGTGCGCCCGTTAGCCGGGAGGATGATGCACAGCGAGCGATCGCCTGTGCCGTTGCGATGCAGTGTGCGATGGCAACAGTGAACGAGCAAAATCAGCAGCTTGGGCTACCCGCGATCGAAATGGGGATTGGCATTAACACCGGAGAAGTGGTGGTTGGCAATGTTGGCTCTCAAAAACGTGCCAAATATACCCTCATTGGCAACCACGTCAACCTAGCCGCCCGGATTGAGTCTTATACCGTTGGTGGGCAAATTTTGATTTCTGAGGATACGCTTAAGGATGCCAACTGCGAGGTGCGAATTGATGGACAAATTCAAGTAGAACCAAAAGGGATTCGCGTTCCAATCACGCTGTATGAAGTAGGCGGCATTGGTATTCCCTATAATCTTGCGCTTCCTCAAGCAACCGATGTTTTGCTGCCCCTTGAGCAATCAGTCTCTCTGGAATACACCGTTCTAGAAGGGAAACACGCCGTTGGCACTCTGTTTCAAGGCGCTCTGACCCGCTTATCCGAGTCTAGTGCTGAGTTGCAAACAGACCACACACTAGATTTGCTGACTAATCTAAAACTACATCTCCAAACCGGACGCGATCGCGCTCCCATTGCAGGTGATTTGTACGCCAAAGTTCTAAAAAAAGTTGCAGATCGAGAGGATCATTTCTTAATTCGCTTCACTTCTATTCCGCCAGAAGTTGCCACAGTCTTAGCATCTCTGCAACCGCCAGCATAAGTACTATCGCTTAAATTGATACTGTTGGTGGCGATCGCCCTCGACCCGTTTGCGATCGCTAATATCTGTGAGAACTCCATCGAGCCAAAGTAAACTGCCGTTGTGATCAAAGACTCCCTGCTTCCGCTCAGACAGCCAAATAATATTGCCATTGGCATGAATAATTCGATACTCAATCTCAGAACGATGATGATCGAGAGCAGATTGAATCAATGAGTCTTTAATTTGTACCATATCGTCTGAATAAATAATGCTGAGGTAAGACATTGCCTGATTTTCAACAAATGCGGCAGCAGGATAGCCAGTAATATCCTCAATTCCATGACTGATGTACTCCATTCTATAGACTGGATTACATCGAAACACGGCACCTGGAATGTTGAGCGTCAACACTTTAAATCTCTCTTCGCTTGCTCTTAACTCCACCTCTAACCGTTTGCGATCGGTGGTGTTGTATCCACTGATCACAACACCATCGCTTTCTAACATCGATGGATATCGTTGTCCTTGAATATATAACGAGACCCATCCACCAGACTTTGCTCTCCACCAACACTCAATACCTGACTGAGTGGATTGAATATTGCTCATCCACACCTGAAATACCAGAGTAAATTCATTGCAGTTACAAGGATGAACCAAGTCAGTGAGACGTTGACCCAGCAATTCTTCCTTTTTGTAGCCCAATAATCGCTCAACCGCAGGACTGATATAGATAATCCGTCCAGCATTGCTAGTTTGAATAAACAGATGGGGACTATTTAAGACAAATGTCTTCCATTTTTCTTCTGTTCTAACTAATGCGTTATAAGTCGTTCGACTCTCTGTGACATCCTCTAACAAAACAGCAAAGTATTGCTTGTGTCCATTTACTGAAACAGCCAAATCAATCAGTGAAATATTGAAATTAATCCAAATGACTTCATTCTCTTTAGAAATAAAGCGTTTTTCAATGGTGTAAGAGTTGATGTTTCCATTCAGTAACTCTTGCCTCAAATCCGCATCAATCAGTCTATCTTCTAAATGAACAAATTTTTCGATGTGTGGGTTTGGTTTGGCTACTCCAAAAAGTCCATGGAATTTTTGATTGCACTTGATGATGACTCCATTCGGATTCACTAAGGCAGTTGCGATATTAGAGCCACCAAACAGGGCGCTCGCTCGCTCATATTCTTCCATCAAGTTACAAATAGAGCCATTTGAGTTGGCTTTTTCAGCAGTCAAAAACATGAGTTTTGCATCTAAATCAAACTGGAGGGAACACTCAATAGTCTGCTCATTGTCTTGAGTTTTCACAGGAAAATTGATCGCCTCTCCTTGTCGCGATCGCTGCCAAAAAGTTGTTAGGGCTGTTAGTGTTGTTGACTTAGATAAAAAATAGTCAAAGAAGCTAACTTCTCCCGCCCCAGTTTGCAACAAGTCTAAGAAACTTTGACTGACATAGATTGGCTGTCCTTGTTCATCGTAAACACAGATCGGGCTGAGCGATCGCTCCAGAAGCTTTTGCGACTGTTTGGAGCAAATTCCAGGAATATTCCACAAAGTAGAAACCATTTTCGAGTGTGTCCTTGCATTTCAGATAGAGTCATGCCAGAAGCGATACCGCTGCTTCCAGTAGCTAGTCTTTCCCTAGGGCAAGCGAGCTGTAAGTGATCTGACAACTGGCAATTCACTTAATCCACTCCTCTTCATTCATCGGTTTCTTGCGATCTTTAGATTTTGTAGTAGATGCAAAAGTCACCGATTAACGTCACTTATAATTATCCATCCCATCCAGGCTGAAAACTAGCTGTATGCTTGTTTGTAGATTGTCACAGTATTTTCTCACTTGTGCCAGTCAAGCTGCACCCGCCCATTATAGAGTTAACTAGAACCAGATTGTCAGATGAGTTCTAATTAGATGCATCTCTTAAATGCATTCAGTTCTGTCACAAGGCGTAGTCAATTATGTTTTCGGCTATTATAATTTACACAAGCATCTAGCCAACCTTGACACTGAGTGACGATTGAACTAGGGTTAAGCAAAGTTTCATCTACCGTTTTGATTTGATTGGATTTAGCAGACTCTGTTGATTGATTTGAGAGTGCTGTTGATTAAGGGTGAGGGAGCGATCGCACTGCGGATTGCGAAAAATTTTGTAGTTACAACTGGGTTTTGGTGATTTTACAGAATACATAACTGGTCGTTAGCGGAATAGATGATCACAGCAACACTCGTTACTGTGCATTTGAGGACTATTTTTCAACTCCACTTCAACTGATTTAGAGCAAGTTATTTAACGCCTATATTTGGGCGGGTTGATTAGCAATGCCTCGTAATACAAAGTACTCAAGCCACACTATTTTGTAAGCTTGAGCGCGTTTAAGCGATTTCTAGCAAACCAAATACCTGCAAGTGCAAGTTTTGTAGTTGTGCTAACAGCACCGTAAATCTTAGCTAAATCTACCCAACAACAGCGATATCTCTTTTCTCGAAAACTCTCTAATCGATTGCTTGATTTCTACAAAGTAAGCAGGACAATTGCAGCGATCGCATTTTTGCACATTAAGTAAGTGCCATGCAAAATATGTCCTGCAATCCGTATCTTGAAAGCCTCTTAAAACTGGTTTCAGTGAATTGAAAAGTCTACTGATTGCGGCAGCGCAAACTGGTAGATATCACACCACAAAAGGTGAAATAGATATGATTGGACAACTATTAACTGGACGCTACCTCATTCTAGAAAAATTGGGAGTAGGTGGATTTAGCGAAACCTATCTAGCTCGCGATAAATATCTCCCTCGGCATCCATTGTGTGTTGTCAAATATCTCAAGCTGTCATCTAGCAACGAGATTTCACCGGAAGTAGCACAGCAATTGTTTGAGAATGAAGCACGCCTTTTGGAGCGGTTAGGGCGAGATTATGCTCAAATTCCGACGCTGTTTGCTTATTGCCATGAGCAAGAGCAGATGTATCTAGTTCAAGAGTATGTTGAGGGCGAAAATCTTGACAGTTATCTTGCTGGGGGAAAGCGTTTGACTTCAAAAGCAGCGATCGCCCTCCTGTTAGACCTATTGCCAGTGCTCGACTATATTCATTCTCATCGAGTCGTTCATGGCGACATTAAACCAAGCAATTTGATTCGTCGTCGCCGCGATGGCAGAGTGTTTTTAATTGACTTTGGGGTTGCTTGTCTGCTGCCAGAGACGCAATCGAGCGCAAAGCTTGATGGCGAGGCAAATTCCCTAGTGATGGGCACTCCAGGTTATATGCCAGACGAGCAACACCAGGGCATATCTCAGTCGAATAGTGACTTGTATTCCTTAGGAATTTTGATCATTCATCTGCTGACGAGAGTTCATCCACGCCAGTTTCAACAGAATCCGATTTCAGGAAACTTGGACTGGCAGCCTCATTTGGGTAAGCAAATCCTTGAGCCAAAATTGATTAAAATCCTCGATCACTTGGTGCAGCCTCAATGTCGCGATCGCTATCAGCAAGCCTCGGAGGTATTAGCAGATCTCAAAGCCTTACCTAAAACAACGTCTTTGCAACAATGGTGGAAATCTTCTAAGTGGCAGAAATTGACATCACAACTGGCAGTACCCATGGCGGCGATGCTAATCATGGGAGGGCTGGGCGCACAGTATTTTTCAAGTCATAGCAAACAAGCAACATCGTTGATTAGCCAACTCAAGCAGGCGCTTCCTCAGTCTAATAATCAGCTAACAATGCTGCGAGATTTACCCGTTCAGTCTGAGGTCGATCGCTTAGTGATTGCACCGAACAACCAGATTTTGGTCACAGCCGGATCCAATCATGTCTTGAGTCTGTGGTCATTGCCCAATGGCACCTTACTCAAATCCTTATCTAGTCAAGTGGGTAAAGTCACAACCTTGACGATCAGCAAAAACAGTAAATTTCTGGCAAGTGGCAGCGAAGATGGCACTGTTCAAGTTTGGAATATAGACTCTGGGCAACTTCTGCATACTTTTGGAGGACACCAGAAATCGGTGACCGCCGTTGCCATCAGTGCCGATGCCCGGAAGTTGGTGAGCGGTAGTGAGGATGGCACACTCCGCTGTTGGGATTTGCAAACTGGCATCCGGCAGCGCACTTTAAAAATTCCCGGTGCAGCAGTGACCGCAGTTACCTATGGCATTGCGCCGGGTAGTTTGATTAGTGCTAGCAGCGATCGCCAGCTTCAAGTCTGGAATCTCCGTACGGGGCAACTCCAGCGAACATTTGCCGGACACACCAAAGCGATCGTTGATCTTGAGGTAGCCAATGACCATACCCTATTTAGCTTTGGTGAAGATCGGGGACTGGTGTGGGATCTCGACCGGGAAGAACTCGTGCTGGCATTGCCTGAAGACTCGGCAAAATCGGTGACTGCTTCACTCAACGATCGCACCATTGTCACAGTGAACAGCAACGGCAACATTCGGGTCTGGGTTCGCAAAGCAGGACAACTCGTGCCCAAAAAAGCAGGCACCTTAAGCCGAAATTTGGATGTAGCGCTCAGTCCAAATCATCACTATTTAGCCAATTGGAGCGCCGATCAGCGATTACGGATTTGGCAAATCAATGCCAGCAATATTCAGTAAAAAGGAGATAGTTATGCTGCATAAAGTTTCAGAAACAACCATGCACCGGGTTCGCTGGGGATTAACCATCGGCTGGTTATTGTTAATCGCTTCACTGTTCTATGACCCAATTACAGTGATGTGGACTCAACCTGATAATCTGGCGAGTCCCTTTCGGATAGACCTCGATCGCTGCATCAAAATTCGAGAAACCTGTGTGCCACAAGAGCCGTTTGCGATGACTGCGCTGATTTGGTGGGCAATGATCGTACCCTGTGCCATCTTTATTTTGTTAGTGTTTGGGCATGAATTTTGGCGGCGAATTTGTCCCCTTTCATTTCTGTCTCAAATCCCCCGTGCATTGGGCATTCAGCGACGGCGAATGGTGACAGATCCGCTCACAGGTGAGAAGCGGCGGGAGTTAATTGCGATCGATGAAAAGTCTTGGCTAGGTCGAAATCATCTATACGTTCAGTTTGGATTGTTTGTTTTAGGGCTAGGCATTCGCATTTTATTCATCAACTCTGATCGCGTTGCCTTAGGTGGTTTTTTGATTGGTACAATTTTGTGCGCGATCTCAATTGGCTATTTGTACGCAGGCAAAAGTTGGTGTCACTACTTTTGCCCGATGGCACCTGTGCAACTGGTTTACACCGGACCGCGATCGCTGTTGGGCAGCCAAACCCACCAGGAGCAAAAACCAGCCATCACTCAATCGATGTGCCGTACTGTAGAGTCCAATACGGGTAAAGAATGTAGTGCCTGCGTGGGTTGCAAGCCAGTCTGTTTTGACATTGATGCAGAAAAAACCTACTGGACAGATCTGAATAAGCCCGGACGACGGCTGGTTCAATACGGCTATCTGGGGATGGTGATTGCGTTCTATCTCTACTACTTTCTTTATGCTGGCAACTGGGATTATTACTTTACCGGGGCATGGACTCACGAAAGTGATCAAGTGGCTAAAGCCTTTGATATCGGGTTCTATCTCTACGATCGCGCGATTCCCATTCCTAAAGCAGTGGCGGTATTCTTGACCTTTGGCATCTTGATTACCATCACCCTAGCCTGGGGTTTGATTTTAGAGAAGCTGTGTCGCATCTACCCGTGGCGCGGTCGTCCTATCTCCGCTGAGCAAGCGCAACATATCGTGTTTACGCTATTTACGGCAGCATCCTTCTGGACGTTCTTTTCCTATGGTGCGCGTCCTTCACTCAATCGATTGCCCTCTATTCTAATACTCGCCTTCAATTCATTAATTGTGCTAGTTGGCTCGATCTGGCTCTATCGTACGCTCAGGCACACTCGTGACCAGTATGATCGTGAACATATGGCAATGAGTCTACGGAAACAACTACAACGATTAGAGTTAGATCCGATGTTGTTGGAAGGGCGATCGATCGATGAGTTAGCGCCCAACGAGATTTATACACTGGTCAAAGTCTTGCAAGGATTCTCGCAGCAGTTGCGGTTAAATACCTACACGGGCGTTGTGCTGGATTTGTTAGAGCAACAGACAACAAGCGCTAGTAACAGTTTTGAGCATTGCAAAAAGCTGCGACAAGATCTGCAACTGAAGGATTCTGATCACTTTACGGCGATGGAGTCGATCGCGGCTACTCGTCCAGAAGTTTTAAAGTCTGCCCGTTCTCAGCGATCGCTTGCCCACATTCACGATGCAGTCACCTTAGCCAGAACGATCGCTAAACCCTCTAGAAAATCGACATTTCGGTAAATTAGTCGCCTCAATCTCACTTGCCATACAAGGAGTTAGTCCCCCATGTTGAACTTGAAGTCAGTTAATTTTGAGCAACAGCAATTTCAAACGCATTGTTTAGAACCATCTCACGCTGACCAAACTGAGTGGTTGATTGGACGAAATACGACCTGTGACTTAGTTTTGCCTAGCCCAGAGGTGAGTCGTGTCCATGGGCGCATTGTCTACATTGATAGTGCTTATTACTACATTGATGATGGCAGTACATCAGGTTCTTTGCTCAACGGCGAAAGCATTTTGGTAAACGATAACCGTCAACTGCATCTAGGCGATCTACTTCAGATTGGAGAAACGTTTTTGCATGTAGAAGCCTTAACTCCACCTATCCTCAATGGGGCTGAAGCTACTTTACAGCCGTCTTTTGTGATTCCGGAGCAGCAATGGGTAGGGGAAGATTTGCTGTGCCGCTGCTGTCGGATTGTAGACGAAACTCCTGATGTGAAAACGTTTTACTTCGTAGCAGAACCCGGTGTCCTATTTCACTATCAGCCTGGACAATTTGTCAATTTGAAGATAGAGATTGAGGGCAAACCTGTCATACGCTCTTACTCAATTTCGTCGTCTCCCACTCGTCCTTATCACCTCAGCTTGACGATTAAGCGAGTCCCCCGACCGATTGATCAGCCAGAACTACCAGCGGGGCTAGTCTCTAACTGGATGCATGATTATCTCAAGGTGGGCGATCGCGTCCGGTTGCTAGGGGGAGCGTTGGGCAATTTTACCTGTCTACCCAATATCCCTCGTAAAATGCTGCTGATCTCGGCTGGAAGCGGCATTACACCGATGATGTCGATATCACGCTGGATTCAAGATTCGCTGATAGACTGCGATATTCTCTTTCTTCACTCTGCTCGAACGTTAGAAGATATTGTGTTTCGGGCTGAGTTAGAGTCAATCACCGCTCAAATGCCAAATTTTCAGCTTGCAATCACTCTAACTCAGCAATCTGTAGGACGCGCCTGGATGGGTTTGACTGGGCGCATCTCTCAATCTATGCTGCAATATGTTGTCTCCGATTTGGGCGATCGCGTGGTCTATGTGTGTGGTCCAGCAGAATTTATGCAGTCCATTCGTGCTCTACTGGAAACCCTGCAATTTCCGATGCAGAACTACCAAGAAGAAAGCTTTGGTGGCACACCACCTCCAATCAAGCCTAACTCTACTTCGGTCTTACAGTCAGTCTTGCAATCGATACCCGTGCCGGAGCTAACAGGTAATGGTAATGGCAATGGCAATGGCAATGGCAATGGCAACGACAGCTATTTAGACCATTCAGTTGCTATCACAGCGACATCTAAAAATGAGTCTCCAGTCATCCATTTCATTCAGTCTAAGCGACAGGTTCCAGCCGATGAAGATGCATCTATTTTGGAGGTTGCAGAGCAGGAGGGTATTACAATGCGTTCTGCCTGTCGAGTCGGGGCGTGTGGTGCCTGCAAGGTGCGGGTCAGCAAAGGACAAGTTCGATACGATACAACACACACAGCATTAACTGCCGCAGATCAGCAGGCAGGATTAGCATTAGCGTGTATTGCCTACCCAATCCAGTATGTGGAGATCGAGGCTTAGTCGCGATCGCCGCTTCCATGGATAACCGAGATCTGCATCAGGACGTTTTGCGAAAAGCTCTGATGCAGATCTGTAAGCGATCGACAATTAATCAAGATTAAATGGAGTGGATTATTATGCCGCGTTCGTCGCAATTGTCTCTAGAAGGACATTCGGCGTTGCTGAATCTAGATATAAAATCCGTAGGGCAATCCCTTGTGGTTGCCCTTCATCCCAGCGAGGGTAGGCACAAGGGGCTACCCCCTACCAGTGGCAATCATGTCTACATTCAGCACGCAGTACTTCTCTATAGTTCGCGTAATTTTTCATTTAAAGTTTCTAGATCTATTAAAGCTTTAGGCTAGAATGAGCAAATCAACAATTGAATAAACAAAGTTAGCGGTTTGACTCGGCTAGCTATCAGCATAGTGTGTAGTTCCCTCTATTTTTTCTAGATATGAATCGTCATGTTCCTGCCCCGGAAGTTGAGAGGCTGGTTCCAACTACTCTAAAGCAAGAGGTTGAAGCGATAACGGGACAATTCCGTCAAGTAGAGCTTTCCCAAGCAGATAGATTTTTGGGAGACGCTTTGAGCGGCAGCGCTAAAATGCTTGAGCCGATCAGTCAGCTTGAAGCCAACGCTAAAGTTGCTTTGATTCGTGCACTGCTAACTCAACTTGAACCTGAACATATTCAAGCCATTGTAGAATTCGGGCTACGAGAGATTGGCGATCGCCACCATCCAGAGGTTTTATCTGCATTAGTAAACCACAACACTCGTTTGCTGCTCAAAAAAGATTATAGCTACCAAGATCGAGGATTAAGTCACCCAACTCAATACTACGTCTATCTAAGACGGCGCAAACCCAAGCTTGATCGATACATTGGCGCTTTGTTTTATATCCCTCAAGGCTGTACACTTTCCTATCGTTTAGATGCCGAGGGGCGAATCATTTTTAATTCGCCTCATAATGTTTTTCAATTGCAAGACTCCACTAATCCTGCCATTGTTCAAACTGTGCGATTGGTCTGTTTAGAGCCACCCCCAGCAGATTACACCTTTGATAAGCAGCAGAATGACACTCCAGAAATCTACTTACGTTTGGACTATCTCGACCCCAAAACCTATCAATCTGTAACCCAGGAGTCTTACCCCTTTCCCAACTGTATGTATGAGGGCGGCAAACTCGATCGCTATCGTTGGGAAGTTTCAATGGTTTTATCTACGCCGCTATCACTAGCTGAACAGAGCACCCAACCCTTGGATGCCAATTTGCCCCCTTTGATTTTAGCGCCAACGTTTGAACCGTCCTTTAATCTTGCAGGGAATCTTTCAGAAGCTATCATCGCTCAACCCACTCGGCAAGTATTAGAATTGCCGCCAAAATTACTCACCTTTTATTTATCCAACCGCCGTGACTCAGACGTGATTTTGAAACGGATGCATCTCTGGGTCGCTTGGAGCGAGAAGGCAATGCCACAATCAAAGTGGACAGTGATTCAGGATGGATCGATTTACACCTTGATGAATGCTCGTTTCAAGCGACGTATTCTCAAGTTCTCCCTTGACCAAGCCTATATCACCCTAGAACACTCACTTCCCGTTTTGATGAAATGGTTTCATGAATTGGGTTTGGCAGTTTCTCAAGCTCAAAGTCAAAGCCAATATAGTGCGACCCAATTGAAGTTAGCTCGTAGTCTTTTTGTGGATATGAGCTTGCCTCAAAGTGACCCATTGGTTTTTCTAAAGAAGCTATTTGGGTCTAAATTCTCTAAAACTTTGTCTGATTAGAGCCTAGTGGTCTATCCAATCAAAGTTGACGAACTACTAAGCTGGAGGTAGGTTAGCGAGGTTGGGATGTGATAAATTCTGGAGTTGCGATCGCCGGTTGCCCTGTTGTCAAACCTTTCGTAGCCACTTGTAGCATGGTTGCGTCTGGCTCGTAAAGTTTGGTAGTTGCTTGCTGTAGCATCTCCTGAACCAGAAGGCTGTTGTATAGAGGCGTTTCTTCTAGCGTCTTGATAGCCGTGATTACGCCTTGCCAGTTCTTTGTGTTTTTTGCGGCGATCGCCCGATTTAGCAGCACATTTTGCTGCTGCCAGCGTTGCCGCAGTTCAATCACACGAGTTTGCAAGCGAACCGATGGAATATCATTCAGCATTGAGATTGCTTTAACAACACGAGCCTGCTGACATTCACTTTTTGCCTCTCGCAGTAATTCTCGCGACCAGTCTTCCTGGAGTTGTTGTGCCACTTTAAAGTGCTGACTGTTTGTCGGAATTGCGGCAACTTTATGAATAGCCGTTGCAGGTTGATTACGGTTCGCCAATATTTGTGCCTGCTCCAGTAGGCTGCTATAAACAGCTTCTACTGTATTGGGTAATTTATTAGATCGGCGATCGCCCCAGTCAGCATTCATCAAACCTTCAGGAGCAGGCTTAGGCTTTGCAGTATATTCTTGATCACATTGGAAGTTCACCTCTCTAACTCGATTAAGAACTTGTGAGAATGGGCTGATGGGTTGATCGTTACAGTCTGGTGTACTGGAGGCGACTGTAGAAGGTTGTACGCCACTGTAGATTAGGATTGCGGAGCAAGCGATCGTTCCACTGCTAAATATCTTAGGGTTCATGGCTCAAGAATTCCAATGCAGTGGTGGACAATCCAAATAGTAATCATTAAAAACTTGAAGAATAATAGTGCTTTAAGTAGCTTCTAAAACAGCAAGTTTAACCAATTCAGCGGTTTGCACGATGATCCACATCACAATAAGGCGACTATTTGAGCTAGTTTGATTTTTTTATAGTTGTTCAACTCAGCGATCGCTCATAGATTAACTAGAACAGTTCTAAAATTGGTTCTAATTAACTTGCCCATTTGGATAATTATGTTATATTTTCTGCATTGCATCGGCTAATGAATTTCTACAGGGTTTATCACGTCCATTTGCGTTGAATTAAGCAACGCCCTTCTGTCTGACATACCTACCGCTTCTACCAATGTCAGACTTGTAAAATTAAAGACTACCGTTACCACTGGTTCTCATCGTGGCTAAATGACGTTAACCAGGTATTGATGTGTTCCTACCTGCCTCAATATCATCAAAGTAGCAGTTTGAAGTATTTGCTTAGATTTGGGAACCCTGCCATGAGTAGCTGTTTAAAGATTGGTCATCGTCTACTAGACGATGGTCAAGTGATCTCTGCCTTAGTTCAATACAAGCTCCTAGATTCATTGGTAGGACAAGTGCTGCTAGATGAAGTGATTCAAGAAGTCCCTTTGTCTAAGCAGGAGTTATTCCACATTTTAATGGGTGGCGCAGATGCACCAATACCAGATGATTTTGAGGGTTTTTTACTGCAATGGTGCCAACATCAGGGTGTTCAGCCAGATTATTTCAGCGCTGTAATGCTGCGAGAATTACGAGTACAAAAATTTAAGCAGCTTCGGTTTGCTCACCAGGTTGAGTCAGAGTTTCTTCGTATCAAGTCAGACTTGGATCATGTGGAATATTCACTGATTCGACTAACCAATTTGACATTGGCACAGGAATTGTATTTTCAGCTTCGGGATGACGGAGTAGAGTTTGCCTATCTGGCTCAACAGTACTCTTTAGGCAGAGAGCGGCTATCGGGTGGATGGGTCAGTCCAGTATCTTTATCTACCCTTCCGATCGCGGTAGCAACCTTGTTCCGCAGTGAACAGGTAGGAGTCATTCATGGTCCAGTGCCAGTCTCAGATGAGTTTTGGATAGTACGACTGGAGCAGTTTATAGGCGCACGGCTGACTGAAGCAACACGAGTTGATTTAGTCGATCGCCTGTATACTCAATGGCTGCAATCTCAAGTCAAAAAAATGATCGAGACCCCTGGTATGATTGCGGTTCAATCAGGTGCAGCAGAATAAAAAAGCGATCGTAGGGTGTGGTAGGCAAAGCCGTAACGCACTGATCAAGTTTTCAATCAAACCATTCAGTAATGCAGAGGAGTTGCAGCAATGCCCCATGTTGACGCACCAATGCACGCGATCGAAGAATTTTTTACAGCGTGGCCCTTTAATCATCTTCCTCCAAACCTTCAGGCAAGCGTCGCAGCTAAACTACAGCCTTGTTCTTTTCAACCAGGAGAGTTAATTTACCCGCCAAGAGAATTGCCCTCAGCAGTTCACTACATTGTGCAAGAAAGGGTACGAATTTTAGGTCCAACCTCCCATCAAAGCCCAACCTTAGAAATTGTGAGTCAAGGTGGCGTTGTGGGTTGGGACAGCCTAACTCGCCGTGTTGCAGCAGGATCAGTTCGTGCAGCGCTTTCAGCAGAATTAGCCCCGGAGGAAGGCGAAGTTTTACCGCGAGAAGTTTTGACGCTAGCGCTACCTGCCGATGAATTTGAATCGTTAGCGTTGAATCATCTAATGTCTGCCCTATCACAGCGGACAAGCTTGATTGAACTGTTTGATACCTTGTCTCGGTATTTATCTCACCGACCCGATCGCGCAGTTGGAATCAACTTAAAGGAGGTAGTGCATTACATTGAACAGGAACAATTAGCCACAGTTCGACATTGGCATCCTTCTGCCAAATCAGATGAATCGGTTCAATTAACGCCAGATCTCATTTGGCTGGTCAGTGGCGATGAGTCGCTAAATTTGCCGATTGGAATGCCCATAGACGCAAATCATCTTTTAACCCAAAAACGTTCCTCCCGATTTCCAGCGCGACTGTTGGGCATCGATCGCACTCGTTTCTCATCGATTTTAGGTGAGATAGTTCCCAGTACAGTTGGAGTTTCCCTCCCATCTAGCGATCGCCGGGTACAACCAGAATCCTTCTCGTTTCCGCCATCCTCTGACTCCCCTACCGCTATCGTTCCTGTTCCTGCTTCTAGCCCTACCTCAACCTCTCGCAAAACCTATTCCACCTGGAAATCATCTTCCCCTACTCTCATTGAAGATGTAGTGGCGTGTTTTGGCATGATTTGCGATCGCCTACAGGTTCCCTATCGTCCAGATTCAATGCGCCGTTCGTTAGCACAGCAATCAATCGATCAGTTTGAACCCTTTAATCTATATCTACGGATTGCTCAGGCAGTTGGGTTAAATGCGTATCTTGTTCGGTTTACGCCTACCGCTGGCGGCATCAACCGAATTCCCACTCCTGCATTGATTCAGTGCGGCGAGATTTTTGTAGTGCTGCATGAGGTGACACCCGCAACGGTCGTACTGGGTTCCCCCCGCACCGGACTGTTGAGACTGGCTCCGGCTAAATTAGCATCTCGTCTCACTGTAGATAGCACCACTAGCGGACGAGATGTTGAGAACTGTCGGGCGATCGTTCTAGAGCGGTTTCCCACTACGCCCACTAAGCGTTTCGGTTTTCAGTGGTTCCTGCCAATGGTTGCCAAGCAACGAGGCATCTTAATGCAGGTGTTGCTTGCTTCAGTCGTGATTCAACTGTTGGGCTTAGCCAACCCATTATTAGTTCAGCAAGTGATCGATAACGTGATCATCAACTCCAATTCTGGAGCAATGTCTACATTTGGCGTGTTGATGATCTTCTTTGCTTTTCTTGAGGGCGTACTGACCATTTTGCGGACGTATCTGCTGATCAACACAACCAATCGGATTGATTTGCATTTGGGCGTTGAAATTATCCGTCATTTACTGCATTTGCCGCTCAACTTTTTTGAGCAGCGCCCGGTGGGTGATTTAGCCTCACGATTATCGGAGCTAGAAAACATTCGCCAGTTCATGACCGATACTGCCATTACTACGGTGATGGATGTAGTGTTTTCGGTCTTCTATATCGGGGTGATGTGCCTTTACAGCGTCCGTCTAACGCTAGGTGTATTGGCAACAATTCCGGTGCTAGTGGTTTCAATGCTGCTGATCTCCAGCATTCAGCAAAAGTTGATTCGGATTAAGGCAGAGCAAGGCGCGAAGGTACAATCCTACCTGGTAGAAATTCTGAGTGGCATTTCTTCAGTCAAATCTCAACATATGGAATCACTAGTGGAAGCAACGTGGCGCGATCGCTATGTGCAATATCTCACCAGTGGATTTACCACCTCAAGTGTCAACACAATCTTTTACTCCTATAGCAACTTTCTCAATACGCTAAGCAGCTTGCTGGTGCTGTGGATGGGAGCGGAACTGGTGGTGAGCGGACAGTTGACCCTAGGCGGACTAATCGCCTTTCGGATTTTAACGGGCTATGTAACAGGTCCACTCCTACGTTTAGCGCGCCTATGGCAGCGGTTTCAGGAAACTTCGCTCTCAATGGAGTTGCTTGCAGATATTGCCGATTCTCCAGTAGAAGAGGAGCTATCCGCAGAAAAAGCCTATCTTCAAATGCCTGCGATCGCGGGACAGGTGCAATATCGAGAAGTCAGTTTTGGGTTCAAGCCAGGACAACTACAACTATGTAATATTGATTTAGATATTTCCGCTGGCACCTTTGTCGGCATTGTTGGGCAAAGCGGGTCTGGCAAAAGTACGTTGATGAAGCTATTACCGCGATTATATATGCCTCAAACGGGCAGTATTTCGATTGATGGTTACGATATTAGCAAGGTCGATCTGAGTTCGTTGCGATTGCAAATTGGCATCGTTTCCCAAGATGCAATTCTGTTTCAGGGCAGTATTCGCGACAACATCGCTTTATTTGCTGAGTTAACTGATGACGAGATTATTGCCGCTGCCCAAGTTGCCGAAGCTCACGACTTTATCATGCAACTACCCGATGGCTATAGCACTCAAGTAGGTGAGCGAGGAACGGCTTTATCTGGGGGGCAACGACAGCGAATTGCGATCGCCCGTGTAGTGATTCGCAATCCTCGAATGCTGATTTTTGATGAAGCAACCAGCGCCTTAGATTATGAAACAGAACGCAAGGTTTGCAAAAATATAATGCAGCGCTTTCAAGACCGCACCTGTTTTTTTATTACCCATCGACTGAACACGATCGCCCATGCTGATCTGATTCTATTCATGCAAGCTGGAATAATCGCTGAACAGGGCACACACCAAGATTTGATTAGCCGTCGGCAGCTTTACTACTGTCTCAATGCCCAACAGTCGCGCAGTGGCGACTGAGAAATTTCTGCTTAACGCTCCACTGCTCAACCAATCTGAATCCATTGATCGTTTTTGCCCTCACTATAGGGCTTGCCCCATTTACATAGAGTCATGCTATGAGTTCTCAACGTTGGTTTCTTAATCCCGTTAAAGCACTGCAAAATCGATATCGAACCACGCTCGATCAGGTTGAGCAAAACCTGGAATCAAAAGCCATTAGCCTGCCGCCGCTTGCACCCTGGACAAAAGGATTGACGCAGATAATTTTGGTTGGAATCGCGGCAGGAGTCGGTTGGTCTACCTTGGCACGGGTTGATGTGGTCATCAATGCGAGTGGTAAACTCGAACCGCTTTCTCAGTCGCAAGTGATTCGATCTAGAGTGGGCGGCGTAGTCAGGGCGGTGCTTGTGCGCGAAGGGCAACCCGTCAAACAAGGACAATTGTTAATGCAACTGGATAAAACCTCTTTGCAAAACCAGATGCAAGCATTGTTGATGCAGCGACAGCAGTTGGTGGAAGAAACCGCAGTGTTACGGATGGCAGATCAAGGTAAATCACTAGAGGCATTGAATCAGGGTAAAACTAAAATTCCGCCCGAACTAATGAACCGCGTTCAAACTCGCCTGCTACTTGTCGCTCAGATCACTGGAGATTCTAACAACTTAACCCCTCATTTACGTCAACGGTATGAGTTATTTCAGCAGCAATTACGCGATCGCCGTGCCATTAGTTTGCTGCAAGAGTCAGCTTTGCAGACCCAAGTTGCTGAAGCTGATGCAAAAATTGCTCAATCAGGATATCAATTGGAGACTGAACAAGAGATTTTATCAAGATTGCAACCGTTGGCAGACCAAGGGGCTATTTCTCGTGTCAACCTGCTTCAGCGAAAGGTCAACGTTAGCCAACTACAAACTCAACTAACCCAAAACAACTTGCAAAAACGGCAGATACAGATTGGAAAAATCCAGGCAAGAGTGGAAGAGGGCAAGCTACTGAATGAAACACTTCAGGATTTGCAACGTCAGCTAGCAATCATAGATGCTGAGTTTGACACCACAATTAAAGATAATCAAAAACTATTGATTCAAGTCACCTCGCAACTTAATCAAGTCAAAATTGATCTTAAAAGTCAAGATTTGCGAGCGCCCGTTGATGGAGTGGTGTTTAACCTGGGACCCAAGCTTCCTAGTGCTGTCGCCGAGGCTGGGCAAACTTTACTGCAAGTAGTTCCCGATGAATCACTAACAGCGCGAGTTCAAGTTGCGAATGCCGATATCGCCGATATTCGTGTGGGAATGCCTGTTGACATTCGGGTGGATGCCTATTCCTTTACCGAATATGGCTCGATCAAAGGAGTAGTTTCTAAAGTAGGGAATGAGTCTATCAAAGTCAGTGAGCAACCCGGTGGAGCGACGATTTTTCCAGTGGAGGTGCGGCTCGATCGCCAGTTCCTTCAGCGCAAAGCCGAGCGATTGTCACTGACTTCTGGGATGAGTTTAGTGGCAATGGTAAAAGTCCGCCAGCGTGCCCCAATCAGTTACGTGACTGAGGAGCTTACAAAAGCCTTCGATGGTGCTAAATCTGTTCGCTAGTTTTCTGTGTATTCACAAATAGGAGATACCCATGTATAAAACACTAAAAACTCTCAGTCTATTTATCTGTAGTGCAACATTTACGCTATTGATTTTTCATTTCTGGACGATCGCATTCGTCCTTAATGGTGCAGTCAATCATTCAACCCAACACGAGCGGAATATGCTTAACTCTAATCAACGCTTATCCAACATTAATTAGAACTAAGCGTTTTGATGCCGTAACTGGAACCTTCATCTTCTATAGTTCCAGTTACATATGATTGAATGCTTTGATATGCAGTGTAGTCTTGTAAATTTAATTGAATTGGGGTTGTCATCCACCTAAAACTTGCTATAGTTGATACAGCGCAACAATCAACTTGAGAAACTTAAGAAGTCTAATAAGTTTCGCTAAAGCTTTTCCACCAAAACTTTCATCAACATTGAATCACTAGCACATTTTGTGCACACACTATTCTAGTATTCAACACTTCAGATTGTTCAAAGAATCGACTTTGGTTATTACTAATCAGTCTGCATTTACTAGCTTAAGCAACTATTTAGAATTCTGTTTTCAAATTGATTCCCGCCGATAGAGTTCTTGCAAAGAATCGACTGTATATCAACAAAAAATCGATTCTTAAATGCAACCTCGCAATGATTAAAGAAGTCTGAATTATTCACTCTATTCGTTTCTAAAACTCAAGGAGACATCATGGAAGGATTTGACAATAAAAACCAATTGAACCAATTTAATGCTGCTGGAATCGCAGATCCCTCAGTTAATACGTCTAATGCGGGCGCTTCTGTTAGTCGGTCAAAAGGGGTTTTATCGCAAGACGCTGAACTTGAGCGATCGCTCAACGATGCCCTTGCACCTGATGAAAAACAAACCCTTGCATCAGTGCCCGATGACCACGACCATGCACCCGTCACAGACGCTAAATTCCAGACCCATATCGACAGTTTAGATCAACTTGCCAATGCTAGAGGACTTGACCGCACCAAAGTGGTTAAAGAGACTTCATTCCGAGATAACCTTGGTGCCAATGGTGACTTCATCAATCCTAAAGGAGGAACCAACGTCGTTATCGGGTCAGGTGACAGTGATATTATTCGAGGTGCAGGGGGCGGATTCAACACAATTACTACAGGCACAGGTAGAGACACGATCATTTTGGGTAAAGAAACCACCAATCGGGTTTTTGACTTTGATCCTGCCAGCGATCGCTTTGTGCTGCAAGGTCTCAATCCCAAAAATATCATCATTGCTCAAGGAAAGAACCCCGGCAAAGGTGGGTTAGATCAACCCCTCGATTCTGTAAACAACACACTGATCATCGACAAACAGACAAACCATATCCTCGCTTCTTTAACATTTGTTAATTCGGGTTCAATCAACGAAAGTCACTTTGCCACGAACACCCGTGAAGCAGAAACAAGCCTCAAGAACCTGAAGGAGCTTGGGTTTAAAAACCAACGCGGCAATGGTGACATTGAGGGCACCAAGGGACGCGATCGCATGATTGGTGGAGATGGCAATGACTTCATTTACGTGGGTGATGACGGCTTCTCTTTCAATACCGCTAGAGGCGGTGGCGGTACAGAGTTTCCCTTTGCTACAGATAGCTCTGGAACCTCTGAACTGACTCCAACATTGAAGGATGGGGTATTACGAGTTGAAGGTAGCTATAAAGACTTTGATGGCTTCCCGCTCTTTAGCCAGGGAGAGCTATCAATCGATCCCAATGCCAAGATCCTCAATGGCGCGAATCCTCAAGCGTTAGTCGATGGCTTTTTGAAAGTGCCTAAAGATGTGGAAGGCAATCTCCTATCTGGAACGCATCTGCACTTTAGCCCAGCGGGAGATAATCGCGGCAGCTTTGCCGATGCCACAGTTGTCCGCTTCTTTGAAAACACCCCGATCGATGCTAAGTCTGGCACCATCAAGGGTGAGTTTGAATTGACTCCAGAAGAGCAAGCTGCATTTTTAGCTGGCAATATGTATGTCAACATCCACTCCAACATTGACGGAGATAAAGATGGCAGAGCAGGCTTCCCGACGGGTGAGAACCGTCTCAACTTTAACAAGGATGTTGTGCAGTTTGCGTAATGGCGATCGCGTTGCTCAAGTTGCGTTAGGGTTCCTCCTTTAAGGGTGTAACACCAGCAGGCTGTTGAAGAGTGATGGAATAAAACTTCTGAACAGCCTGCTTTCTCTGCAAACTATGATTCTCAAATTCCCCAAATCTTCACGCCCTATAGGAGTTCATCAATGCAACAGATAAGGCTGTTCCTAATCATCGCGATCGCCAGTGTTCTACCAAGCGTCATGACCACTTCTGCTGAACCAGTTCCTATGACTTCAGTAGTTGATAGTTCCAATACATCAACTCGCGATCGCGGGTTACAGCACCAAACGATTTCAACGGCTAGCGATCGCACCTATTCCTTCACCATGACCTTACCAGAGCATCCCGACAATCGGTTTGCCAGATTGTCTTTTACAGAACTAAATCAAGACAATATAGCACCACTTCAATTCGATTTATCGCAAACGCAAGCATTTATTGGCACCTCTACAGGGGGAAGTGCAGTACGAATCAATGATGTATGGATAGATGAAACGGGCACTTTTTGGATCGAATTCAACCCAACGTTATCACCCAAAACAACCCTTACAGTTACATTCAAAGCACAAGCATCAATTAGCAAAATTTACAACTATAGCGTTGCGGCTTACCCTAATACCCAGCGTCCGGTCGCGGTATTTGTCGGAAATGGAAGCCTAACAGTTGGTTCCTCCAACATTAATTTAAAACGGTAGTAGTCTATCAAAGGTTTACATTTGTTACTGTCGTAGCCTTCCATTAGTATGAGTCATCGATAGGTAAATTTATCCAACAGACTGAGGATATTTTTCTGCAATCATGCGACTTTAAATTTAGTAAGGTTGCATAAAAAATTCCTCTGCGTTTGATAATTTAGCAACTTCACAAATCATCGTCCGAAACGGGTGTGAGGGATTGTGTAGTAATCGGTTGACTGCTTCACCTTTTGGGAGGTATCTATGAAAACCATTTTTCTCCCCGCGATCGCCCTCTTCGCTACTATCGCACTGCCACTGTCTGCCCATGCCGAAAATCCGGCTCATGTGAAACAACTGCTAGAAACAAGAGCTTGTGTAGGCTGCGATTTGACAGGAGCAAATTTGAAAGAGGCTCATCTGATTGGAGCGGATTTGAGAAACGCCAATTTGCAGGGTGCAATTTTGGTGAACTCTAACCTAGAAGGGGCTGATCTAACTGGAGCCAATTTAAAGAATGCTGACCTGACTGGAGTTTTCGCTACAAATGCGATCTTGAATAATTCTAATATGAGTGGCGTGAACTTGACCAATGTCCGCATGATCAATGCAGAAACATTTGGTGCAACTCTGATGAATGTCAACATTACCGGAGCCTCTGTCTATGGCAGTGGTATTAGTGTTGGCGGCGATCGCTAGTTTGAGGAATGACCAACCGGGTAAGCAACGTTCCGATAGCATAGGGTAATCAGTAGCTCTCTATTTTGCAGAGTCACCGTTTTTATAAAAACCGGACGCGATCGCGCTCCCATTGCAGGTGATTTGTACGCCAAAGTTCTAAAAAAAGTTGCAGATCGAGAGGATCATTTCTTAATTCGCTTCACTTCTATTCCGCCAGAAGTTGCCACAGTCTTAGCATCTCTGCAACCGCCAGCATAGCTACTTAACTTATTTCTTGAAGTTAATGTACTAGCATTTCGCAAAGTGCCTTAAATTCTGTATGGACAATAAACGTTCTTGAAGATTTTTTGTTAGGCAAGCACATAATACCGACTTTAGATATATCGAAAGACATAGAAAATGTTATCAAAAAAACAGAATTGAGATGAAATTCATAACCTGAAGTTTCACTCTTTTAGAAGAGGCGTTCAAAGGTGAACGCAAACTAAATTAGAGCAATATTGATGTTGAGTTAATCACTAAGGAGACACTCTTATGAGTAACGATAAAAAAATATTCGATGATAGTGACGATAATAGGGATGCTAATTTAGATCCTATTACCGGTGAGCCGGGTGCCCATCCTGTTGGCACGGGTGTCGGTGCTGCTGGTGCTGGTGTGATTGGCACCGTAGTAGGCGCTGCAATGGGTGGTCCTGTGGGTGCTGCGATCGGTGCAGTTGTGGGTTCTGTTGCGGGTGGTTTGGCTGGCAAGAGTGCCGCTGAGAAAATCAATCCAACCGTAGAAGATGACTATTGGCGAAACAACCATACGTCTCAGCCCTATTACGACAAAGCGCATGACTACAATGACTATCAGCCTGCCTACCGAGCTGGATATGAAGGATATGGTCGCTATGCTAATGCTGGCAGAACCTATGAAGATGCTGAACCAGAACTCAGAAGCGATTATGAAAAAAACAGAGGCGGCGCAGGCTTAGCCTGGGATAAGGCAAAGTACGCAACGAAAGATGCTTGGCATCGCGTCGAAAATGCGGTTCCTGATGGAGATCACAATGATGCAACAGTCGATAGTCAAACTCGGAGAATGCAGAATGATCGCCTCGACAATATTCAAATTGTTGATCCATCAACTCCTGTAGTGGACAGTCAAACTGAGAGAATGCAACGCGATCGCACTGATTAGATCGCGTTCTGTGCTTAAAGTGGAAGACAGAACACCGCTGTCTTCCATTTTTGCGTGTTGGCTTTTGCCCTTGATATACAAATTGTAAGAATCATCCCAATGGTAGGTTTCTAACTTCTCTGACAGACAGTACTTTTGGTGGTGTAGGCACTACTCAAAATGTATGAATAAGGTCGGCGCTTTTGACTTGGGAAATAGCCGCTGTCAATTTGTAGTATGGGCACCTTTGCTCGAACAGGTTGCAGTCAAACTGGTTAATTCTAAGCCTCAAATTGTACCCATGCAGAAGGATGAGCAGGGCTATTGGAGCGTTATCGTCGATGCAGTGGAACCAGGAGATTGCTATGTCTACCAGCTAAATGGTGAAACACAGCGCCCTGATCCCGCTTCGCGATCGCAGCCTCAAGGTGTACATGGTGCCTCTCAAGTAGTTGATCAAGCATTTCACTGGTCAGATAGTGGCTGGTCTGGAGTTGCACTGGAAGACATGATTCTCTACGAAGTTCATGTTGGCACCTTCACACCACAAGGGACGTTTGAATCAATCATTTCTCGGCTACCTCGCCTAAAAGAACTCGGAATTACTGCCGTTGAAATCATGCCCGTGGCTCAAGTTCCCGGTGATAAGCAGGGCGAAGCTGAAGAGGCTTATCGCAACTGGGGTTACGACGGAGTATATCCATATGCGGTGCAAAACTCTTATGGCGGAGTGCAAGGTCTAAAACAATTGGTGGATGCGTGTCATCAGCAGGGCATTTCAGTAGTTTTGGATGTGGTTTATAACCATCTTGGTCCAGAAGGCAATTATCTAGCAGATTTTGCACCTTATTTCACCTCTAAGTTTCGCCCTATTTGGGGTAAGGCGCTCAATTTTGATGATGCCGATTGCGATGGAGTACGCAATTATTTTTTGGAAAATGCTCTCTATTGGTTTGAAAACTTTCACATTGATGCATTGCGGCTGGATGCGATTCAGGGCATTTACGATCTCAGTGCAAAACATTTTTTAGAAGAACTTGCAGAGAAAGTCGCCGATCTTTCTCGACAACTGGGAAGAAAGCTTTACTTAATAGCCGAAAGTGACTTGAATGATGTCCGCGTGATTCGTCCTCAAGCGGTGGGTGGATACGATATCGATGCTCAGTGGTGCGATGATTTTCACCATGCTTTGCATACATTGATCACAGGAGAGCAACACGGTTACTATCAAGACTTTGGGCGGGTTGAAGATCTGGCAAAATCACTGCGAGAAGGCTTCATCTACTCAGGGCAATATGCGCCCGATCGCCGCCGCTGTCATGGCAATTCATCGATCGCCGAACCCGCTGAACAATTCATCGTTTGTTCCCAAAATCATGACCAAACCGGAAATCGGATTTTGGGTGAACGATTAACGCAATTAACGAGCTTTGAAGGGCTGAAACTAACTGCAAGTGTAGTGTTGCTGTCTCCTTATGTGCCGCTGCTTTTTATGGGTGAGGAGTATGGCGAGCCTGCTCCATTTTTGTATTTTGTCAGTCATTCTGATCGCGAATTGGTGGCAGCGATTCAAAAATCAAAAGATGAAGAGTTTAAGCAGACAGGATATGAAGGCGAGTCCTATGATCCGCACTCAGTTGAGATATTTGAGCAATGCAAACTCAACTGGGACTTGCAATATCAGGGCGAACATCAAGTTCTATGGCAGCTTTATCAACATCTAATCCAACTCCGGCGATCGCATCCAGCATTGAAAAAGCTAGATAAGCAAAGCCTAGAGGTGGTGGTAAATGAAGATGATCGCCTACTAATCATGCGTCGTTGGAGCGATCAAGAACAAGTGTTGGTAGTGATGAATTTTAGCGATCTCGTGGTCACAGTGAATAGTGGAATTCCTAAAGACAGTTGGCAAAAAATACTAGATACCGCCGAAGAAAAGTGGCGTGGATTGGGTGCAACCCTACCTGAAAAACTGTCCTCTAATCAACCGCTAACTGCCCCAGCAAAAAGCTTTGCCCTTTATCAAGCCTAACTTTCATATAACTCCGCATCTTATGAAAATTCCTATTGCTACCTATCGACTTCAGTTCCACGCTGGATTTAACTTTGAAGCAGCCCGCGCGATCGCCAGTTATTTAGCCGCATTAGGAATCTCTGATCTCTACGCTTCCCCCATTTTCAAAGCCAGAGCAGGCAGCCCTCATGGCTATGATGTCGTTGATCCAAACCAGATTAATCCAGAGATTGGCACCCCAGGGCAATTTGATGCCTTAGTCAACACACTGCAATACCATCAAATAGGCTGGCTACAAGACATTGTGCCGAATCACATGGCATACGATAGCGAGAATCGATATTTGATGGATGTTTTGGAGAATGGATCGGATTCTGAGGCGATCGAGTTCTTTGATATCGAGTGGAATCATGCCTACGAAAGCTTTAAAGGAAGAGTGCTTGCCCCCCTGTTAGGCGACCTATATGGAAACTGTTTAGAGAATGCCGAAATTCAGCTTACCTATGAGGAAATGGGGCTAACTGTTAACTACCATAGCCTTAAATTGCCCGTACGAATCGAGTCTTATGCACGCTTTATTACGACTCATCTTGGGCAACTCACAAAAGCGTTAGGCAGAAAGCATCCTGATTTTATCAAGCTATTAGGGAGCCTATATTTGATCAAAAGTATTCCGGCTGAAACAAAGGGTAGGGAACGATCTGACCAGATTGAGTTTGTCAAAGGATTACTATGGGAGTTGTATAGCCAGAATGCTGAAATCAAGAATTTCTTTGATGCAAATGTGATTACTTTTAATGGCACAGCGAATGATCCAGAAAGTTTTAACTTGCTAGATAGTTTATTGTCAGAGCAGTTTTATCGTCTTTCTTACTGGAAAGTTGGTGCTGAAGAAATCAACTATAGGCGATTTTTTACAGTGAATGAGTTGATTTCAGTTAAAGTTGAAACAGTCAAAGTTTTTCACAAAACCCATGCATTGATCGAGCAATGGATAAAAGACGGCAAAGTCACAGGCTTGCGAGTAGATCACATTGATGGCTTGTATCATCCGGCTGAATATCTCGAACGATTACGCGAGAAAGTGGGTGATGTTTACATTACAGTTGAAAAAATTCTAGACCTGGACGAGCAAATGTCACCTGAATGGCAAACTCAAGGTACTAGCGGCTATGAGTTTCTCAATTATCTAAATGGAGTTTTTTGTCAGTCTCAGAATGAGGTAGATCTCACAACTATCTACAGTCGTTTTACCGGAAGTTATGCTTCTTATGAAGAACTGGTCGCTAAAAACAAACATTTGATTATCGAGAAAAACTTGGGTGGCGATGTAGATAATCTGGCGCAACGGTTGAAATCATTATCTGGTCAAACTCGACAAGGAGCCGATTTTACTGCCTATGGGTTGAAGCGATCGCTCAGCGAGGTTTTGGCGCTGTTTCCGGTCTATCGTACCTATGTGGCTTCCAATCAAGTGAGTGAAGTTGATAAAGGTTATATTCAAGCCGCGATCGCCCAAGCAACAGAGCGAATTCCGCGACTTGTGAATGAACTTAACTACATTGAAAAAATTCTATTACAACAAGATGAAGAGCGACTCACAGACTCTCAAAAAGAAGAGCGATTGCATTTTGTGATGAAGTTTCAGCAGTTGACAGGACCACTGATGGCAAAGGGCGTTGAAGATACCACGCTCTACATCTACAACCGTTTGCTCTCATTGAACGAGGTCGGCGGCAATCCTAGTCACTTTGGGATTACGTTGGAGCAGTTTCACGACTTTAATCGCAAAAAGTGCAATCGCTGGTTGCATTCAATGAATGCCTCTGCAACCCATGATACAAAGCGTGGAGAAGATGTGCGCGCTCGGTTAAATGTGCTATCAGAAATGCCGTCAGAATGGCAAGAGCAGGTGCAGAGTTGGGCTGAGATCAACCGCGATAAAAAGCAGCAAATTAAGGGCAAATCGATTCCTGATCTCAACGATGAGTACTTTTTATACCAAACTTTGGTGGGTGCTTTGCCGTTTGATAAAGCTGATGATGTAGAGTTTCGCGATCGCATCAAAAATTACATCATCAAAGCGATTCGCGAAGCCAAAGTGCATACGGCATGGCTGGAACCAGACAGCACTTACGAAAATGCATACCTAGAGTTTATTGATAAACTTCTCGACTTTGAAACAGAGAACGAATTCCTACAGGCTTTTCGTCCATTTCAGAAGCAGATTGCAGACTATGGTATTTTTAATTCACTCTCTCAAATGCTGCTAAAAAACACTACTCCAGGAGTTCCCGATCTGTATCAGGGCTGCGAATTGTGGGATCTTAGCTTAGTCGATCCAGATAACCGTCGTCCGGTAGATTATGCCCGACGACAAGCGTATTTGCAAGACATTCAAATCGGCATAAACTCTGATTATTTGAGCTTGATGGAGGATCTTCTAGCAGTGAAAGAAGACGGTCGAGTTAAGTTGTTTTTGACTCATCAAGTGTTGCAGGCAAGACAAAAGTATCAGCCGCTTTTTCAGCAGGGTGACTATCAACCATTAGAGGTTTCGGGTGTATGGGCTAATCATGTAATTGCCTTTGCGCGTACCTTTGAAGATCAAGTGGCGATCGCGATCGCTCCCCGATTTCTCACTAATATTATTGAACCTAACCAGCTTCCTTTGGGTGAATCAATTTGGCAAAATACTCAAATCAATTTATCATCTATCATGCCAACAAACTGGACAAATGCAATTACCGCGCAATCATTGTCAGGGGAAACTGAAATAAAAGTAGGAGATGCATTGAAACATTTTCCGGTTGCCCTACTCATAAACCAAAATTAGGAGGATTAACGATGATCAATCAACTTATCGAAACCTCGTTAGATTTTCCATCAAGCGCACAAATTCAATGCTTAAGAACCTATATTAAACAAACTTGGAAAACACTTTATCGATCGCATGAACATATTTTAGAAGCTGCTCGCGACGATAAACTTAATCACGAACCGGGTAAACCGTGGATTGTTTATATTTCGCCTCAAGAAAATCAGGTTGAGATTGAGCAAGCATTACAAAAAGCAGTTTCTAAGAGTGAATGGAATCAAATCGAATTACGAGTTCTGCCACCGGAAGTAGACCAAATTCAAGAGCATGGCTTACTCTATTTGCCGCATCCATACGTTGTTCCTGGTGGGCGTTTCAATGAAATGTATGGGTGGGATAGTTACTTTATTCAGCTTGGTTTGCTGCGTGATGGAGAACTAGATCTGGCAAAATATATGGTCGAGCAATTGCTCTATGAAATTGAGCATTACGGCACTATTTTGAATGCCAATCGCACTTACATGCTGTCGCGATCGCAGCCTCCGATACTCACCCCGATGGTTCTTGCCTTATTTCAACATACCCACGATATCGAATGGTTGCGATCGGTGTTGCCCGTTATCGAGCGTTATTACTACTATTGGACGGTGCCACCTCATCTCAATCAAGCAACCGGATTGTCGCGTTACTTTGCCTTGGGAGACGGTCCTGCGCCAGAAGTAGTGGCATCGGAAATAGATGAGGAGGGCAAAACCCATTACGATCGCGTCCGGGCATACTATTGTCAATTTGATGTTGATGCCTACGATGTCAACCTCTACTACGATCGCGAACAGGATACATTGACCGATTTGTTTTACAAAGGCGATCGCTCCATGCGCGAATCGGGCTTTGATATTTCCAATCGATTTGGTCCATTCAGCATTGATATTATTCACTATGCGCCCGTTTGCCTGAATGTCTTGCTCTACAAAATGGAACAGGATATTGCCCAAATCTACACCCTCTTAGACCATGATGATATCGCTCAACAATGGCATCATCGTGCCAGCGATCGCCATCAACGAATTGATCAGTTCCTTTGGCACGAAGCAGACGGTTTGTACTACGATTACAATTTTCAAACCAGCGCCCAATGTCGCTATGAGTTTGCCACCACGTTTTATCCGCTTTGGGCGGGTATTGCGTCTGAATCACAAGCTGCTGCCGTGGTGCGATCGCTCGACAAGTTTGAAGTTGCGGGTGGTTTACTCACCAGCACCCATGTCAGTGGCAATCAATGGGATGCGCCTTTTGGCTGGGCACCGTTGAATCTGATTGCAGTGCAAGGGCTGTTGAATTATGGCTACAAACAAGATGCGGAACGGATTGCTAAAAAGTTTGTGGCAATGGTTTCTAAGGAGTTTGAAAAAACCGGAATCATTGTTGAAAAGTATGATGTTTGCCGATGTTCCGCCAATGTTTCTGATGAAATTTCGTTTGGTTACAGTTCCAACGAAATAGGCTTTGGCTGGACAAATGCCACGGTGCTAGAGTTCTTACATTTACTCGATAAATAGGGGCGCTTCTTGTAGGTTCCTTTAGCCCAATGGGTTTCTAGCATCCTCTCAACAAAGCAATGCCCTGGAATAGCGAACGCTAAAGAGCTAGGATAAAGCGAGATTGGAGAGAATTTCGGATGCTCTTGAGAGTTCGATTATGTTGGAATGGATACTCACTTTTGGTGCGACAGAACTGGCAAAAGTCGGACTTGAGCAATTGCTGAAGTTGGGGCAAACTGCCGCAGAAGATTATGTTAAGGATTTCTTTAAAGGCTGCCTGAAAGAAGGAGTAGCAGCGGCAAAACCAGAGGTGGCAAAGAAAGCGGTTGCCAGTGCCTTGAAAGCGTTTTTGCTGCTGGTGACGGATGAACTGGAAGATCAGGATTTATCAAAAGCTGAAATTCGCGATCGCTACGATCCGGCGTTGATGCAATTTGTTCAAAATGAATCGGTGAAGCCAATTCTGGGTAAAGCCTTTGAAAAAGATTGCAGCGCGATCGATGTGGCAGGATTAGCAACCACCTGGCAACAGTCCACGCTGAAAAGTAAACCGTTTCCCGCTCTGCCCCAAGGGTTTGACTGGCAGCGAATTGGCAGGGAATACCTCAAAAAAGTGCGGCGAATTGTGCGCGAATCACCAGAACTGCGATCGCTGCTGGAGACTGAACTTTTGGAGGCGATCGCCCGTAACACGTCTCAGATCTCACCTGGTTTTGATGTTGCCAAATATCGTGCCAGTCTGCAAACCAGCTACGGGGCGCTGAAGCTGCACGAAATCGACTGCACCGATCAGCAATACCGAATGAAGCTGTGGAATCTATTTATTGAGCCAACGGTGCGGGAAGCAATGCCGCCCTCGCGCTATGAGTTGCCGATCGATTTGCAGCGTCGCTTTCATGCCGAAGAGCCAGCGGAATTATCCGAGGAAAACTTGGAGCGTTATCGGCGTGACTATTTTGAGAAGTCGCCCGAAAAAGTGTTAAAAGCCCTAGCAGACTCGCACCATGCCGTGATTTTGGGTGATCCGGGTGCCGGAAAATCGACGCTGTTGCAATATCTCGCGTTGGCATGGGTGGAGTCCCAGAAGTCGGAGTTTTCAAAAAACTCCGACTTCTCAGAGCGATTGCCTTTACTGATTGAACTGCGAGAATATGCGATCGCCCGATCGCCTAATTTCCTGGAATTCCTCCACAGTGGGCGCGGGGTTGATTGGCAGTTTGATCAGCAGCAACTCCACCAGCATTTGCAAGACTATCCGACCCTAGTGATGTTTGATGGCTTGGATGAGGTGTTCGATCGCGCCACACAGTCCGCCATCATCGACGACATGATTCGCTTTGCAGCGCAATATCCCCAGGCGCAAATCCTGATCACCTCACGAGTCATCGGCTACAGCCCCGAAAAGCTTCAGCAGGCGGAGTTTCGTCACTTCACGATTCAGCCGTTAGAAACCGCCGAAATTCACGAATTTATTGATCGCTGGTACAACCTGGCAATGGGTAGCGATGGAAATCAGGAACGACTGAAACAGCGATTGAAAGACGCGATCGCGAACTCTAAAGCGATCCAAAACCTGGCAGATAACCCGCTGCTGCTGACGATGATGGCAATCCTGAACCGCCGCCAAGAATTGCCCCGCGATTCCCGTAGGGATCGTTTCACGAATCGCGCCGAACTTTACGACCAGGCTTCGCGGGTGCTGTTGCACAACTGGGATGTGGATCATAAACGGCTGAAGCTACCCCTGGACACGATCGGGCGACGCGAAAAACAGGAAATGCTGCGGCTGGTTGCCTACGAAATGCAGGCAGGCGAGGTTGGGCTGAAGGGCAACGCGATCGATGCCGGACGGTTGACGCAAGTGCTGACGAATTATCTGAAAGATCAAGGCTTTAGTGAACCGCGCGAGAAGGCGAATCTGCTGATCGATCAGTTACGACATCGGAACTTTATTTTGTGCGATCGGGG
>ENA-ORBV01000428-ORBV01000428.1-microbial-mat-metagenome-genome-assembly--contig:-NODE-428-length-97042-cov-9.169773_pt1 | contig 97042 bp, 83 predicted proteins | sample MGYA00237777_ERZ505514 | MGnify/ENA primary metagenome ERZ505514 (study PRJEB26160, sample SAMN06269048) | microbial mat metagenome | isolation source: Oligotrophic lake microbial mat | place...
ACGTAAGCGTACGGGTTAGCGTCGCCCTTTAGATCATGAATCGTGACCGCATCGGGACTCATCCACCTGCCCAATGCTGTCGAATAATACCGCGCTCCGAAGTACGAGAGCCCTACCTCGATATCTTCCTCTTTTCCGCTGAACTTATATGGCTCCCTGAAGCTGCCCCAACGCGCCGGACGATAGTCGCTCTCTATTCCGCCGTACGCCATGTATTTTTGTGCTCCCTCGTGGGGGCGGAGAATCAGCGGCCGTCCGTGCTCGCTTCGCTGCGCGCGGTCGAGGCCCTCAAGCCTGTGCTCGCGCGTGATGCTGGCTCGCACGTGGCTGCCTTGGCGCTGCGCGCAGGCGAGGGACCTAACGGCTGGGGTGAGAATAGGGGTCGCTACGAGACACAAGCTAACACCTTTACACCAACACTACGTCGCTCACTAACTTCCATCTCTCTTCGCGCGCAGATTTTCGCCCGGGTCGATGCCGGGCTTCTTCGACGGGGCGCACGCTGCGCGCCACGCTATCGGCGCGGGGAGCAATTGATTCGGTGTGGGGAGCGAGAGCGCGACCTTGTGCAGGGGCGTGTCACGCATCCTGCGCCTGGGGCTTCGAAGCTCGGCACCTCCGCCGGGCTCAGGAGGTTTCTGTGCGAAGATTTCGAGAGAATAGAAGAGAATTACTCGAAGGGCGCGCGGCCGCGATGCGCAGCGACATGAACGGTGTCGAAGCTGCTCTGTGGCGCCAGCTCAGCGGCAGTATGCTTGGCGTGGCATTTCGGCGCCAGGTCGTGGTCGGAGAATTTATCGCTGATTTCCTCGCGCCATCTGTGAAGGTCATTTTAGAAGTGGACGGGCGCTGTCATGCCAGTCGCGTCCGAAGTGATGTGCGTAGGGACAAACGGCTCGCGAGGCTTGGCTTCCGTGTTTTCCGGCTCCCGCATGAGGTCGTTCTGAAGAATATGCCCGCTGCGGTCTCGCTCGTTCGCGAAGCGTTGGCTGAGCGGCGAGGCGGTTAACTGAAGCGTTAGCTGAAGGTGCCGGGAGATGTTGACTTGACCTGAAAAGTGGGGTAACGACTCGGCTCTGTCGAGTCGCCCATGAGGTCTCAAGTCGATGGAAAGAAATCATTCTCGGGGCCTAATTGAGCGTTGAAGTAGACGGGGCATTAGACGGCCCCTCATTCAGCGTCAATTTGATATTGACTTACGGTCGGAATTTCCGTGCGCAACAGCTACTCGCGCTCCAAGGACAGTCGAACAACCGATGCCGCTGCCTCCGGTGGGGACCGAACCGAGAAAGTGACGGTGAGCGTAGCCAGATCGGGATTTGGCCTATCCAACACCCTTGGGTGGATGTTAATAAGGCCATGGGTCGACTGGCATGATCGCTGTGGACTCAACATGGCCTCCGATTGGCCAGAGTCGCAGCGAATCGACAAGGCTCTTTCTTGTCTTCGGCGCAGAACCATGCCTCGAGCGTTCCTTACCGCCACACCAGCGAAGTCCACAGCGATTGGCTGCTGAGCGTTGTTCTTCGCCTCAATCGCCAAAGTAAGCCCCCCTGCAAACACGCTTGCATTGACGCGCAGGCCCAAGGCCACATGCTTATCCACCTGCACCGTCTCGCGCAATTCGCGGTACGCCCAAACGGGCTCTGTTTGCGAGCATGCAACCATCGCCAAGCACAAAGTCAAAGCAATTGAGTTCATGACTAGCGCCCACTAGGAAGGTAAAAATTTTGAATCTTCTGGGCAATTGACTCCAAGGTGAACCGCGGGTCGATTGGGTCAATTTGGTTCAATTTCGTAGGCCGGTCGAGTGCGGCGGATATATCGTAGACGTCCCCCCACGTATCGTTGCCAGTCGCTGCCTTCTCAGCGAAGAGCCGAGCGGTCATCGCTATGTAGCCGCCCATTCGTTCGTATTGAATCGAGTGGGTGATCTCATGCATCAACAGGTTCTGCTTCGTGTCTTTTCCGGGTTGGCCCAAGCTATTCCACAGGTTCGAGCTTATTGTTATTTTGTCGCCCACGGCGTGCGCGTCGTCGATGGAGTTAGTAAAACGAATCTTACTCCTATTAAGGTCAAATCCGTAAGTCTTTTGCAACGGGGAGAGTATGCGCCTGCCCTCAGCGCTGAGAGAGTAAAGGCCGTCTTTGTTGGGATTTTCAGAGAGATACTCTCCAGGGATCGCTTTTTCAGGAGCGCCGGAGGAGCACGCATTCCAGTGCGGGAGGGCCCCATCCGGCCCCTCGCTCATCTGCGCCATTGCGATGCTGGACCCAATCCCTGGCAGCGCGCCCACGAGAGCCTTCGCGAACCCGCCCGCCGTCACGCTATCGCCGTGCACCGCCTGCGTCAGCGCATAGCTAGCAGCTCCTCCGGCGATCGATACCGCTACCGACCCGTACACTCCCGCTCCAGCTTCGCTCAAGCCAGAGCCCAACCCTGCCGTCGCACCTCCTATGGCCGCCCCCATACCCGCCGAAATGGCAACGCTCTTCGCGCTCCCTCCCGCGAGGTAGGCGCTCGCTGCACCGCCCGCCGCTCCACCGACTATTCCCCCAACCACCGGCCCTGCCACAAGCGACGTGGCAAACCCAACTCCCCCGCCGATCTGCGCCGCTAGCACCTGGTTTCCGAGCCCCCCCAACCCCGGGCTCCCAGTCGTGATGAGGTTAATTCCAGCGTGCGTCGCCGCTTCCCCCATCCACAATATCGGCACAGCTTTCGCGATGATGCTCGATATAATTCGCGGAATATTCCCGTCAGGATCCACCCCCATCAGCGGACTGCCGTACACGTACGCATACGGGTTCGGATCGCTGCCAAGCCCATGAATCGTGACCGCATCGGGACTCATCCACCTCCCCAATGCCGTCGAGTAATACCGAGCTCCTTTTTGTGCTCCCTGGTGGGGCGGAGAATCAGCGGCCGTCCGTGCTCGCTTCGCTGCGCACGGCCGAGGCCCTCAAGCCTGTGCTCCCGCGCGTTGTGCTTGCTCACACGTGGCTGCCTGGCGCGCTCCGCGCAGGCGAGGGACCTAACGGCTGGGGTGAGAATAGGGGACACTCGCATGCGTGCGGCCATGGCCTCCACTTTCCAAACATTCCTCTTGCGCTCTGTTCACCAATAACGGTATGCAAAGACGCGGTGGCCAAGCATCATGACGTGCTCGTCAAGGAGGCCTTCAGCTCCGTTGAAGACGCCGCAGCCGAATTTAGAGCTATTTTACCCGAAGAGCTTGTCCGGGCGCTCGACCTCAAGAAGCTCACATTGGTTCCAGGTTCTTTTCGCAAGAAGGAGCTCGCCGAGAGCCACACAGATATTCTCTACAGTGTTCCCCTCGGCGCTAGCTTCGCCCTCGTTTATGTGCTTTTCGAGCACAAGAGCGACTCCGATCGTTGGACAGCCCTCCAGCTTCTCGGCTACATGCTCGACATCTGGGAAAGCTTCCGAAAGAACAACCCGGCCGCAACGCTTCTGCCGCCCATCATTCCGCTCGTCTTGCATCACAGCCCTGCCGGATGGTCCCGCTCCGCAAGCTTCAGCTCTCTGTTCGATCCAGAGCTTCTGGCTATTCCCGGCGTGACCGAGGGGCTCCCCACCTTTCATTTTCACCTCGACGACATCAGCCACATTTCGGAAGGCGAGCTCCGCGCTCGAGCGTTCAGCGCTTTTTCAACGCTTGCTTTGGCCAGCCTGAGCCGCTCTCGCGGTGGCTCGGAGTCGGACTTTCTCGAAGCTTTAGCCCCGCTCGCGGACCTCTTTGTCCAGCTCTTGTCGGCCCCAGACGGGCCCCGTGCGCTCCGCATCCTCTTCGAGTATATTTCCCGAGTCGCCCCAGGGGTTTCGCCCCAGGACCTGGAGCGCTACCTAGCTGAGAAATCTCCCGACGTGCAGGATCTCGCCATGACCATCGCTGAACAGATCAAACAAGAAGGCATCGTGCAAGGACGTGAGGAAGGACGCGTGGAAGGCATTGTGCAAGGCCAAGCCTTGAGCCTTCTTAAGCAGCTCAAGCTCAAGTTTGGGTCAGTGCCAATCACCGTCGAAAGCGACATCCTCGCTGCTTCCCCCGAACGGCTTGATCTCTACCTTGAGCGTATTCTCACGGCTCAGTCCATCGCCGATGTGCTCCGAAGTTAGCTTGCTGAGGCCTAATGGATCGTTGAAGCAGACGGCCGCTGCTTCACGTGGGGCATTAGGTGGTGCGACTTCTTTGACACCGGGGGCTTGGTTCGAACCCGAACACCTTGCCAGCGGAACAAGTCACGGTGGTCCCGGACTAAACCTTCAATGTGGTCCCCGTTCACGCTAGCCAGGTGAATAATTTCAAAGGAAATGTCTGGATAGGCGTTTCCACCACAGTAAGTGAACGCCAGGCGATCAGTCTGCGGATCAAATCCAAATTTTGGGATTCGACACGAACCACCTTCCTGATCGTAGAAAATGCCACTGTTGCTATCGAGCTTGAGTTTGACCGGATACTTGACCACTTGAGCCCAAGGGAACCCGTCTTGAGGCACCGCCTCTATCTTCCAGGTTCCGCGAAACTGGATGGGGATGGTCAGATGCCGACCCGAAGCGACAGAATCAAACGCCAACAATTGGGTGGCTAAGCCGACAAAGAGCAGAATAACTGGACGACGTTTCACGGGCCGACTCCTACATACCTGATATATCGAATTGGGCCATACGTCACATTAGGATTGGATGAGTGTTGCGAAAACACGGCCCCCAAGGGCTCCCTAGTAACGCCTCCGCCTCTTGCCGAAATCACCGTAGCTCCTCCAGAGCCAACGTCAACGATAACCCCCACATGTCCAGTCGCATCGTCATAGCCTCGTTTCTGGGCAACGAGGTCTCCTCGTTGGGCGGACGACACCCGCGCCCAGGCAGGTGGCAACCTACCATTCGCCCAGTCTCCAGCCTGCGGATACCACGCCCCAGGCGGACCATAGGGCAACTTAACCCCCGCGGCGTTTGCTGCGTTGCCGACAAAAAGATTGCACTTGTTCGACCCAGGTTGCCAGTGCGCGTCGAAGGAGTCACCTGTGCTAAAGTGGGGACGCTTCTTTCGAGCGACCACTGACGAAGAATTGGAGAAACTTGCGATGGCAGACCCCGATATGAACGCCGCCAAACAAGCGCTGGACCGGCTGTCAGCGGATCCGAAAGCACAGCAACTCGCCGAGGACCGGGAACTAGCAATCTGGAACTACACGCGGACGGTCCAGCTGACTGGACTGAGCGTGTTCTCTCTGCACCGTCGGTGGATGCCGTCTTTCAGGATTAGGCCAGTCGCCTGTGCCCTCTACTGGCGGCGCAACCTTTCCTTGACGAGGCAAACCTCGCTGAACAGCTGGAATTGCCGGTCCAGATCATCGTGATGAACACGGCGCCGGTGGACTTGATGCTGGGGGCCCCCCAAAGTCCCCCCGGGCCAGCTCGAATTCGCCCTCCCCGCGACATGACACGCTCGTGACGAGCAATCTCGGGGGACGCAGGCATGCTTTTGGCGCGGTGCCCCGCCCCCGCCAAAACAAATTCTTGAGCCTCCTTAACCAGCGCTGCCCTTCTGGGTGAAGCCCCCCACCGACGAGAACCTCAGTTGACGCAACCTAGCCGTGCCTTCGATTGGACGAACATCTCTTTTCTGGGCTTTGCGCACGTGGTCGCTGGCATTGGCGCGTGGTGGGCCGTCACCCATTTTAGCCTGGGGACACTCGGCCTCGCCTGCCTTTGGTCCGTGCTATGTAGCCTCAGCGTAACTGCAGGTTATCATCGGTTATTTTCACACCGCACGTATCAAGCCGCCGGATGGGTGCGCTTCTTGGTTTTGTGTTTTGGTGCAGCTGCCGTTCAGAACTCGGCGCTCCACTGGGTGAATAATCACCGAGTTCACCATTCGAAAGTCGACCGCGACGAAGATCCCTACAACATTAATCGTGGGTTTCTCTGGGCGCACATCGGCTGGGTGCTCTTTAAAGACAACGGACCCGAGATGAAGCGGGTTCGCGATCTGCAAGCTGATCCTCTCGTGATGTGGCAACACAGGAATTACCTGCCGCTCGCCATCGGCTTCGGAGCCTTGCTCCCCATGGCAATCGGTTCGCTCTGGGGCGACGCCTGGGGTGGCCTCTTGCTCGCCGGATTTGTACGGCTCGTGATCCAATATCACGCGACTTTTGCGACGAATTCGCTGGCGCACACGTTGGGCGAAAGGCCCTACGATCGCTCCACCTCAGCTCGTGACAATTTCTTCACCGCGGTATTCACGTTCGGCGAGGGCTACCATAATTTTCACCATCGCTTCGAAAATGACTACCGCAACGGCGTGGAGCCCTGGCAATTCGATCCGACTAAATGGTTCATTTTCTGCCTTTCTTGCGTGGGCGCCGCCCGTGATCTGAAGCGTGTGCCCAAAGACAAGATCGCCCACGCGCGCGCACTAGCGAACGCCGCGAAGGCGGGTCTCAGTAACAGCAGCGGTCAATTGCGCACGGAGTAATAATCCTATGGCCTTCACCCTTCAGCGTGTTCGCGTCCCTTTGACCTTGCCCGCACTCCTGGCGTTGAGTGGTTCGGCCTGGAGCTGTAGCGATACCGGCACACCCAAGTTTACAGCGCAATCCGGCCTGGGGGGCCAGTCGCCCGGGCAAGCCTCTGGCGGCGCACTGGGAACTGGCGGTGCGCGCAGTTCGAGTGGCGGTGCTTCTTCCGCAATTGGTGGCGCGCCCAATGCGAGCGGTGGCGTGGCGTCAGCCAGTGGTGGAACGAACTCTGCCGGTGGAGCGCCACCAAGCGGTGGTACGAGTAACAGCGCGGGTGGTACAGGCGGAGCTTTCACTGGAACACCCGCTGGTAAGCCTTACGTCTTCATTGGCACCACTGAAGGCCAGCTCCGGGCCTACGAGATGAACACCAGCGACGGCTCGCTCACGCCAGCAGGGTCGCAAGCTGCTCCCGGCCTCGACTTCATGACGGTTGACGCGACCACGCACATCGCTTTTGTTTCAGGCAACAACCAGCTCTCCGCGTACAAGTACGATCCGGCTGGGAAGAGCTTCAGCTTCATCGGCTCGAAGGCTTCCACGCAGGGCACGCACGTTGCCGTGCATCCCAACGGCAAATACGTGTTTGTCGCAGGTTACAGCCCAGGAGAGATGTTTTTCCACACCTTTTCTGAGCAGGCGGGGTTCGGGGACGGGCAAAGCTTTTCGCCAGGCGCCAAGACTCACTCGGTTCGCATTGCGCCTTCCGGCACTGCTGTCTACGTGCCTTGTCTCGGCAGCGATCACGTGGCGCTCTACACCCTCGATCCCGTCAGCGGTGTGCTCACCGACAATGGCACGGCGTCTGTGGACGCCGATAGTGGACCACGCCACATGGACTTTCATCCCACGGCGAATGTGGCGTATGTCTTGGCAGAGCTCAGCAGCCAGATCTATGTATTTGACATGAACGTGCAGACAGGCGGCTTACAAGCTCGCCCCGCGGATACGATTTTCACTTCTGATGATCATGTGTTTCATAAGAGTAGTGATATCCGTGTCACGCCGGACGGCGCGCATGTGTATGCGGTGAATCGCCAACCGTCGGAAATCGTGCGCTTCAAAGTCGAGGCTAATTTCTCTCTGACCAAGCTCGGTGCTGACCCTCTGAGCGGCGAGGTCCGCGCGTTTGGTGTCGATAAATCCGGCAAATTCCTGCAGGTAGGCTCCAAAGACGGGAAGCTCGTCGCTTTCATGATCAACGCCGAGACGGGGGCGCTTTCGCCCACGGCCACGCTGGACGGCTTAGGTACGATCAACGTCACTGAAGTGCACTACTTAGAGTGAGCCGGCTCAGAGGCGAGCCAGAACGCTCGCGTTCTTAGCCGGTGAGTAGCCGCGCTTGGCGAGCACAAATAGGCCGCGCTGTTCCACGATGCCAAAACTGCCACCAGACCGCAACAAGCCGCGCAAGATCGGACGCTCATCCGCGCGCAGCTTGGTCGGGTGGAGCCAGAAGATCACGTATTGGGCGTCCACGATCCCGTTGCGGATCGCGTAGGCATCCCGACGATTCGAGACATGCGAGATCAACCACTCCGCCGCAGCCACGGGCGCCTTCGGGGGGATCTGGGCCGCAAGCCGCGTGAAATCATCGTGATTCTTGATGTCGCTGGGCGTGATGTCGAGGCGAACGGGGTCGAAGGCGCCAACCGCCGTTTCATGCTGAAATATTGCGCCAAAGCGTATTGAGGTGAAGAGCATGGCGAACGCCATGGCACCTATCCAAGCCGCCGTTCGAGCCTTATCCACCCGCACCACGGACTCGGCAACATCATCCGATGCAGCTTCACGGCGCAGACTTTCGAGACCAAAGACTGCCGCCAAAAACAGCATCGGAGTCCAGTACGAAGTGTACTGGAACGTGGTCGAGATCAGAGCCGGATAAGCAGTGGATAGCAAAGTAAAAATCGCTGCTGGACCAAACAGCACCAGCGCAGCACTCCGCCGCAGTGGGAACAGACAGAAAGGCACAAAAATCTGCAGCAAATAGAGCAGCTTTTCGCGCAGCAGCAACGTGCTCAACGTGTAGGCCGGATTGCCGAAGGCTGACTTCAAAACACCCCCGAACCCTTGTTCGCCTGCCGGCAATAAGTCTTTGTACATGAAAGCAAAGGAGCTCTCACCACTCAGAAAGAAGTGCGGCATGATGTAAAGCTTGAGCAACACGAAATAGGTGCCTCCTACGGCCGTGAGCACCAGCCCCAGCTGAGTTCTGCGACCCGTGAACGCAAAGAAGGCGCCGAGCGCGGCCAGCATCGCACCCATATCTTCGCGCACACTTAACGTGAGCAGCACCGCGGGGATAATCCAGCGATCTCTGCGACTTTCCACCAGGTAAGCCACCAGCAGAATGAAGAACATGCCGAGCGGCTGGTAATGAAAATCGTAGAGATTGGCGCCATGTAAGGGTGCGTAGAACGGGAACAGCAGAACCAAAAAAAGCGCTGCCCACTCTCCTATCCGGCGCCGAGCAAAGAGAAACAGCGGAATCATCGCCGCGCCGATCATCGCAGACTGAAAGATCAGCAAGGTTTCTGCGCGCGGCGCCAGCCGATACACAAGGCCGACAACATAGGCAAAATAGGTCTGGTGAAAGCCACCATGCCGCATGCTGCCTCCAAGTGGCGCACTTCGAAAAAGAGGCTCCCAATGCACCGCATTCCAAACTAGATTGTCTTCAATTCCGAGATCGAATGCCGAGGTGCAGAAATTATAGTGCATCCGCAGCGTGAGCACGCTGAAATAGGCCGCGTACGCGATAGCCGCCGCAATCACCAAGCCTATTGGCAGGCTGCGGCCGACTTTGGAGAATCCCAACCGGTAGCTCTCCCACATCAGAATCGGCGAGGAGCCATCTGCCACCAGAGCGTTCTCAAGCAGCACACGAAGCGCGGCAGCACAAGCTAACACCAACACCAGAAGTGTGAGTTCGTTGTTCACCCAGAACTTGTGACTGCACAAGAACGGAACCGCCCCCAGCACGGCCATTGGGCCCATGAGGCGCACCCCACGCTCAGCGAGGTCGGGACCCACGTGGCTCCACACCAAGCTAAATACGGTGACCCCAATCAGGAAGCCCATGCCGATCAGGCTGAGGCTCAGGTGGCGATCCGACGCCGACAAGACATTCTGCCGGATAAACGCATCCAGCTTGGCGAAGAGCCAGAACCCTGAAATGGCAAGCCCAAGCGAGCCGCCAATCGTCCCCGCCAAGCAAGCACTCCGCAGAAATCTTGCAAGCAGAGGCAGCGGCTGCCGCGGTGAACGTGACGTCAGTTCAGGGGGCAGGGCCGGCATCGGGGCTGAAGAGTACCCACGAAGCTTTCCAAAGCAACCGGCAGAGGCTCGGTGCTTGGGACAAAGGCCTGTATAAGCGAGCCATGGCTGCGCGCCCCACACTTTCCCTCGTGATCCCTATCTTCAACGAAGAAGAAACCATCCCCGAATTGGATCGTCGCCTTCGCGCCTTTCTGGGTGTCTTGAATGAGACGTGGGAAGTGATCTTCATCAACGATGGCTCGCGCGATCGTTCACCGGAACTCCTGAAAGCACTCGCCGCTAGTGAGAACCGGTATCGAGTGATCTCCTTCGCTCGCAACTTTGGGCATCAGATCGCGATCACCGCAGGGATGGACTACGCCGAAGGCGAGGCGGTGGTGGTCATGGACGCCGATCTCCAGGATCCACCGGAAGTTGTGCAGCAGATGCTGGAGCGATGGCGCGAGGGCTATGATGTCGTGTTCGGTGTGCGCGAGAAGCGACATGGTGAAAGCTTCTTGAAGAAGCTGACGGCGGCCGTCTTCTACCGACTGTTGCGCTCAATGATTGGCTTTGAGATCCCGGTAGATGCTGGCGATTTTCGTTTGATGGCGCGCCCCGTGATTCTCACCATGCGAGCCCTGCGCGAACGGCACCGCTTCATTCGAGGCATGGTGGCATGGGTTGGCTTCCGACAGACGAAAGTGCTGTATGATCGTCCCGGGCGCTTTGCCGGCGAGACGAAGTATCCGGTCAGCAAGATGCTGCGCTTTGCCATGGATGGCATCACTTCCTTTTCGATTATCCCGCTCCGTATGGCCACTTGGCTCGGCCTGCTCTCCGGGTTGGGAGCGGTGGCAATCGGGCTCTGGGCGCTGATTGAGCGCCTTTCCGGGCGCTTTGTGGTCACCGGCTGGACGACGATCATGCTGTTTGTCTCGCTCGGATTTTCTGCACAGCTCTTGATGACAGGAATTCTTGGCGAATACGTAGGCCGCATCTACGAAGAAGTGAAGCGGCGGCCGCTGTACACGGTTGGCGAGCTCCTCAATCTGAGCCCGTTGCCCTCGTCGGCCCTGCGCGCCGAAGCCCCAAGCGAAACCGAGCTTGCTCAAAAAGACGACGGACGCTAAGAGCCCCCACCGCCCCCGGAGCGAAGCATGGCATTCACCTCAATCCTCAAATCACCGCTGGTCTACGTGTCGTTTCAGCGCATTGTGGGGGGCACCCACATGCGCGATCTCTGCGTGCGGACGCTGGCACCCAAGGCAGGCGAGCGGATCCTGGATATCGGGTGTGGCCCAGCTTATTACGTCGCGGATCTGCCGGTTGTTGACTACCTCGGCTTTGATACCGACGAACGCTACATTGAGCATGCGCGGGCGCGCTTTGGTCATCGCGCGAAGTTCTTTTGCGAGCCTTTTTTGGACGAGCAAGCGGGCCGCCACGGAAAATTCGACGGGATCTTGTTGATGGGCCTCTTGCATCACATCGATGATGCCGCCTGCGATCATTTGCTCGGATTGCTGAGCGGAGTGTTGGCTCCAGGGGGCCGAATCGTGTCCCTAGATACCACGGTGCACCCTAAACAGAGCTACTTTGAGCACCTGCTGGCCGTCAAAGATCGCGGTGAGTTCGTGCGCACGCCCGAAGCATTTGAGGCCCTAGCCAAGCCTTGGTTCGGCAAGATTCAGGGCTCCGTGAACGAAAAGATGTGGGTCCCCTCCGTGCATTATACGATGGTGTTGAGCGATCCACGCTCTCCGATTAACACCTAGCTTAGGCTGACCAATGGGGCGCGTTCGCCTTCGTGAACCGAATATCCAGACTCCTGAGGAATGTCTGCAAGCCTGCATCCTGAATCGGCAGCAGGAAAGCGCGCTCCCCGGACTCATTGTAATGCGCATGCCAATAGCCGGGCGGGGTCACAAACGCTGAATTTGGCTGCCAATCAACGCGCTTGGCCTCCAGAATTTCGTCGTTCGGTCCAAGCTTTCTTCCGACAAGCGTATAGCAGCCAGGCTTACAGTCGATGATCAAATCAAGGGCCACCGATTGGTGTCGGTGGGGCATTTGAACATCACCGACTGGCAACACTCCGAACATCGCCCACAGCGTGGGGGTCGCCGTGCGTGTTGCCGGGCAGGCACGATTGGCCAAGAGCACGCTCAGACGGCTGCGATCGCGCGCCGCAGGATCGCCTTCCGCTTTCGCCAACTCAGCTTGCAAGCGAGCCGAGGGGTAAAGCGTTGGGCGAAATGTGGGCGCGTCCACACGGGCACCCAGGTAGCTGAGGAGTGGGGCATCGTGCACCCAATAAAGCGCGGCGTCAGTGCTCGCTTCATGCACAGCTTCTCCGCCTGCGGGTAGACAGAAAATGTCCCCCTTGCCCCAAGCTATTTCGCCGCCTGAAAACCGAGTGACACCTTGCCCGCGCATCACATAGTAAACCTGCGACGACGCATTCGGTTGCAAGCAGAGCGACTCGTTGGCCTCTAGCCGCACAAAGCTCGCACATAGGCCAGGGCTCGTAGCTGGCCCTTGGCAGCCAAGCGATTCGCTCAAGTCGAGAGGCACCACTCTCGAAGGGCCGGATTCGTGGAGGCTCGCGGGGAACTCGGCATACGGCACCGCCGACGTAACACCGGCACCGATCGGATCCGCTGCCTGGCTGTACTCAAAATACAGCGCATCTGCTTGCATGCTGTGTTCAGCTACCGCGAGCTCTTCGGACGGTGAAAGTGCACTTGAGGGGGAGGACATTGACGTAGAACTCCTAATGCAGAATCTCTACTAGGCAAGCTATTTTCGCCAAACACTCGCCAACCAGGGCTGCTCCGCACGCGGCCTACCACTCGGGCGATAGTAGTGCGAAATTGGCTTAAATCGTGCCTGAGTTAGGATTTCGCTCCAGGTTTCCCAACACAGATAGCAGCCGTAGCGTTCGCGGTGCCATTCCTCAACATCGGGGCCATGCGGATTGGACGCGAATAAGACGCCGCCAGGCTTCAGGCTGAGCCAGAGCTCACCCACCACGCGCGGCAACTCAACTCTAGGAACATGAAACAGCACCGCATTGGCGAAGATACCATCGAACGTAGCGTTCGGTAACTCCAGCTTCAAAAAGTCTTGCTGGAACACCTCACACCCCGAGTGCTCACGTGCCATGCGCACGAAATTCTCCGCGCCGTCCAGCCCCATCGCGCGATGGCCAAGAGCCGTAAACGTCGCGAGGTCGCGCCCCGGGCCGCAACCGAAATCGAGCAGTGTGAAAGGCGGCGCCGATTCGATGCTGCCGAGCAGCGCAGCCACATTCTGACTCACATCGTGATCTTTGGTTCCGCGCCAAAAGGACTCGGCGGAACGATCGTAGTGGGCAACCGTCTGGGTCGTCGCTACGGTAAGATCTCCGCTCAACGGAAGATCGCGCGCCATCACTTTGACCCAACCCAAACAGCCAGCATCCCAACATCTCAAGCAGAATGGCTCGGAAGAGGCAAGCCCTCCGCCGGTGGTGCGCCCGCCGAGCGCCATGCTCACGAATCTGTTGCTTTTAATGTTGTGCCTGGTCTGGGGGAGTACGTGGCTCGCGATCAAGCTGGGGCTGCGCGATGTGCCACCGTTTACTGGGGCTGCGGCACGCTTTGTCTTAGCCGGCTTGTGCATGACGCTGGTGGCCCATGTCTGGGCCAAGCGCGAAGGTGGCGGCAGGCCACCGCTATTGGTTATCCTCACGCACGGGCTATTCCAATTCGCGTTCAACTTTGGGATTGTCTATGTCGGCGAAACGGTGATCCCCTCGGGCCTGGTGGCAGTGCTGTGGGCGGTGTATCCGATCTTTGTCGCGCTCGGCGGACACTTCGTGAGCCGCACAGAATCCATCTCACAGCTGAAGTGGTTCGGGATTTTAATTTCGTTTGGTGGGGTCGCCACGCTGTTCGCCACGGATATCGCTACGATTCATGGCCGAGCCGTGCTGGTGGGGTTGCTGGTGCTGCTGGCGCCACTGTCAGTGAGCGTGTCCACGCTGCTCATCAAGAAGTTCGCCACGGGCGCCAGCTCGCTCATCTTGAATCGGGATTCCATGCTGATCGGAGCCGTGGTGCTCGCAGCCACGGCCCTGATCGTGGAATCGCCCTTTCAGGTTATCTGGACCGTGCCCGCACTGCTCAGTGTGCTTTATTTGGCGATTTTTGGTACGGTTATCACGTTTGGCGCGTACATGTGGCTGCTGCGCTTTGTGCCGGCCTATCGCATGGCGTTGGTAAGCTTCGTGATCCCTGTGGTCGCGCTCCTGATGGGAGCCATTTTCGGCGGAGAGCCACTCGGCCCACGAACACTGCTCGGCACGGGATTGGTGCTGGGCGGACTTGGGCTTGCGAGCTACAAGCGCTGAGGCGCCTCTTGCCCACGTCGGAGCACTCCTGACCGCGATCCAGCAGCAAGCCTTCGGTTTGATCGGTAAGTGATCGGGCCGCGCTGCAGCCGTGCCCAGGGGAACTGCCCCTTTCGTTCCTTGGAAGGTAGTAAGCATGCTTACTACCTTGTATTCGACTTTGAGATAGCGGCCGCGGATAAGGTTGGAAGCACTTGAGCCATCGCTGTGCTGCGCGGGCTTCGTCAGATCGCCGTCGGCTAGATGGCCAGCTCCCGATCTTCCCGTCCGTTTTGGGGGTGGCGTGGATTTTCACGTTTAGCGTCAGTTTGGAGCGCCGCTCATAGTGCCCCGCAGCCATGGACATTCGCTTTCTAGTTGATGCCGTCGTTCGTCAGACAATGGTTCTGGTCGCGCAGCTTTCGACCTCTTCCGGGGTGAGAGCGCCGCTGTCCCAGATTGCCAACCAAGTGTTTCTCGATCTCGCGAGCGAGCTCGAGCGACAACAGGCGAGCCAAAAGGTGATCGCGGACATGTTTGGGATGGCGTTGAGATCCTACCAACAAAAGATGCAGCGCATCTTTGAATCGACGACTGAACCCGGGAAGGCGCCTATCTCGCTTATCGACGCCGAAGCGAGCGACTTCAATATTGGAGGAGCACCTTAAGTGGGCTTTGGGCCGATCGCCTGTTTTGACGCTCAGCGTGAGTGATTCGCCACCGTCCACGGCCAGTTCTTGCCTCAAAGCGCAATGGGGGAGAAACTGAGGCGTATATCGTAAGCCCACAGGTCCGTCAGCCACCGCAGGTAAATTATGAAACATTCTCTATCAAGCTTCGCCCTCCTTGCAGCCGCCAGTTTCAGCCTAACCGCCAGCGCGGCGCCGACCCCGGCCGCAGTGGCGAGCCCCAAGGTGGCGCCCGCCAAGAGCCCGTCGCCGACAGCACCTGCGCTGAAGCTTTCTCCTGCGCTGAAGGGGAAGGCTCCTCTAGGCTCGGCTGCCAAGCTGGCCGTGGCTCAAGAGCTGGCTGCCCGCCTAAAGATCACAACGCCGCAGGGCCTCGAAGCTCCCGTTAAGCTAAGCGCGCGCCATCCCTACGAGGCCGGTCGCGCGGACCTCACCGCCACCTGCGCCCACCGTGTGGATCCCGTTGAAGATCTCATGGCGCCCTCCCAATTCAAGAGGCCCCTTCCAGGCATCGGTTTGCCGGGCTTGGGGTTGCCCACGCCCTTGTGCGAGCGCGTCAGGACGCAGCTAATCCGTGCTCGCGTGAAGCCTGCGAAGGCCGGGCAGCCCATTCTGTTCGATTTTGTTGTTGAGCTGGAGCCGTCCCCTATTCCGGGGTTCCGGGAAACGGCCGAAATTGAGGTCTATAATCCCCTGGAGCCAGGGGCGCATCAAACTTGGCAGGTCTCGACGGGCGAAGCAGGCCACCTGACGGGAATCGTGATTCCCCCTGGGGTCGACTGGGTGTCCTTGGAGTTCAGGGTACACAAAGGAAGCGTGCTCCTGCGCTCCGTTGAGCTCACGCCGTTCCATTAAGCAGGCCGCTCGGGGGTAACACCCCGCTTTGGCACACTTGGCACACGTTTCAGCCATCTGGATCCGGCTTGGGCTTTTCCCCCTGTTGCGGAGTCATCCTGACCCAGCTGATTTGCACTACAAAAATTGAATTACGCCTGGGATCTCCAATGGCACATTCCGTGCTTTCGCGTTCGCTATGGTTTCTCGTTTTCGCTCGACCGCCTTACTCGGTGCAGTGCTTTTAGCGTGTTGTAGCCCGTCCCAGGCTCCAGGGCCGTCCAATCATTCGGGACCGCCCGGGTCCGCCCCCGTGCAGCCCTCGCTTTCACCAGCTCTTTCTCCCAAGTCCGTCGAGAAATACGAAGCGCTCAAACTTAAAGTTCAAGCGGCACAGGCTGTTGAAGCTCCAGGGCTCTTGGCAGCACGGAAAGTTCAACATCTCCCGCAGTTAAGCTACGACCCAAAGCAAGCTGCCGGCCTCAACCTCATCCAACAATCTCCATTGGCACTTTCCGGCGGTGAACTCGCAAAGCTTGGCGAGCACGGGTTCGTGATCTCAACGCGCCAGCAGTTCCCCACTTTTTTGCGCGGGTATGCGGCCATCTACCAGAACCATTTGCCGATCTACGTCTCGGCCGACCCGCTGCTTGAGGCGTTGCATCGGTCGTACGACCAGGTGCTGATGAAAGTCGAAGATGGTGCATTAGTGCCGAAGCTTGCAGCCATGTTGGGCGGGATGCGAACCAAGCTTTCCGCGACCACATTGCCAGCAACGCCCGCCAAGGACGTGGACCTTTACCTTGCGGTGGCGCTCGGTCTGTTGAACGGCCAGACGGTGGCACCCGTGGCGGGCGCCGACGCTGCCAAGATCGCGGCCATCACCGAGAGTGTGAAGTCAGCAACGAATTCGACCTCCTTTGAGTTGTTCGGCGTGGAGCGATTGACGGATCTTTCCCAATTCAAGCCCCGCGGCCACTACACGGCAACTCCCGAGCTTCAACAATATTTTCATGCAATGATGTGGCTAGGTCGAGTGGATCTGCGCCTGCTCGAAACCCAACGCAATGGCGAGCAAGTTTTTAGGCGTCGCAGCTACGATGCCATGCTGGCAATCAACGATCTCATGGAAGGTTCAACACGAGCCAATTGGGATCACATCGCCAAGGCGATTGACGTGTTCGTGGGCAAGAGTGATTCGATGCGCGTGCCCGAGGTCGCACAGTTGGTGACGGACCTGGGTGGTTCGGCGGCGGCAAGCTCGGCCTCTGACCCGAAAATCCGTGCGGCCATCGTCGCAGGTGGCTATGGCGAACAACAGATCGCCAACGATTTTCAAGAGAACGCCATCGACCAACCGCTGCCGCTCAATCGAAGCTTTGCCCTGTTTGGCCAGGCCTACGTGGTCGATTCGGACGTGTTCAGTCGGGTGGTCTACGCTCGAGTTCGGAATCGCTGGATGCCGAACCCGCTCGACGCCGCGTTTGCAGCCCTCGGGAACGACCAAGCCGTTGCGCTATTGGCACCGGAGCTCGCCACCGCAGGCTACCCTGGCGCTCTGAATACAGCGCGCACGCTCATCGACTCCCATGACGCTGCGTTCTGGGACTCAAGCTTTTACAACCTGTGGTTAAAAGCAATCCGAGCCCTCTCGCCGACGCCCGACATGAGCCAAGTGACGACGAAGGGCATGCCCGAGGTCGCCGGTACAGAAGCGTGGGGGCGCCGCATCTTGAACACTCAGCTTGGGTCCTGGGCGGAGCTTCGGCACGATACGCTGCTGTACGCGAAGCAGTCCTACACAGACATCCCTGCCTGCGCGTTCCCCGACGCCTACGTGGAACCGTACCCAGAATTTTTCGCGGCGCTCCAGACGTACGCCGAGCACAGCGCTCCGCTGGTAGACGTCGCCCGAACGGTGAGCCCAGACTTCGCAGCAAGTGTCGCCAGCTACTTTGAAAATCTGCGTAACGCTGCGACTGTTTTGCGCGGCATGGCGGAAAACCAGCGCCTTGGAACCGCTTTCACGGCTGAGCAGATGGCATTCATCAATCAGGCGGTGGTGGTGGAACAGGAATCAGCCGTCTGCGTTACGATCGAGGTTCCGAACGGATGGTACTCAAAACTGTTCTTTGACCCAGCAACGTCAATTGTGCTGGATCCGACCATTGCGGATGTGCACACGCAGCCTGCCGACGCCGCCGGGAATCCCGTCGGCAATGTCCTTCATGTCGCCACCGCTTATCCGCGACTGATGGTCACCACGGTGGATACTTGCAACGGGCCGCGCACCTACGCCGGCATGGCGTTCAGCTACCACGAACAGATCACCACCAACTTCGTACGAAAGACGGACGACGAGTGGAGCCAAGAGATCATGACGACCCCTCCACAAGAGGTGCCTTGGGTGCGTGATCTTTTGGGGCAGTAAGGGTTCCTCCCGCCGGCCGTGGGGCCACTGGACGGCGACGCTGAGGTGACCTGCGCGCACCGCGCACCGCGCAAGGCGCTGTGCGGGCGGTTTCTAATCCGCACCCTGGTGCCGCCTTCGGGCGCGTTGATGAATCCGCCACGTGATGGCACACTCGCGGCGCGGAGGGTTTTAAAATGCGGGATGGATGGGTGAGACCGAGAGACCGAGAGCTAGAAGCTCGCCGTAGGTTACGCGCCTTGGCTAGCATCCTAGGCGCCACAATCATCGCACTTTGTTCGTCGTGTGGCGCTTCCGTTAAGGGCGTGAAGGCAACAGGCGACTCTGTCACCCCGACGCCCAGGATAGGTCCCGCAACGACCACCGCTCACGCTCCGACTCCTGACGTGCGCGACGAAGGGAGCAGCGCCGCTGGCGCAGAGCTCGTGGTCCGAGTCTCTCCGACTACCGCGCGTGTGCCCGGGCTGCTCTCGGCTCTGTCTGAGATGGCTGCGAAACTGAACGTGGTGCGCGACGGGGCTGAGCTTCAGCTGCGGGGTGAGCTTCACGACGAACCCGGTGCCCCTGCCGTCTACTCGGCTCAGCGCCCCGGGATATCCGTATCGGGTGGGCCCGAGCGGCTTGAGTTCGTCTGGCGCTCAAGCAACTGGGCACGTGGCGGTGAGGTTCCTAATCCGCCTCCGCTCGCCGCAATTTGGGTGCTCACGCTTCGGGGACTCGAGCCCGCGCAACTGGTGTCGATGGTGATGTTAGCCGTACATGCGATGCTCGAGGAAGAAGCAACGAGCTCCGAGTCGTCGGCCGCAGCATCTGGCACGAAAGCGGCGTTAGCACGAGCGTCATCCGTGCTCGCGGATCCTCGAGCGAGTGCGAACTGCCAAACTCCCTGTCAGCGGTGGCCTTGGCAGACTCGCTGGTCCGTGTTGACGACGTACGCGCGTGCCGAGTGGCGTGAGGCGGTCCGCACCGGGGACGAAGCGTTACTGAAGCAGAGCGCACGCCGGGTACGACAGGCGCTCGACTTGGTTCCAAAACAGAATCGTCCGTTAACGACTGCAGTCTCGGAACGTCTGCTGGGCGCGGTATTGGATGCTGTCTGGAGGTTGAATCACGCGGAAGCCGTGCTGACTGAGAGCCTGGCAAGTAGCCGCCGCGCATTGCAAGGGTTCCAGGATCCCGCGTACCGGTACGATTGGGCTTTCACGATGCAAAATCTCCAGCGGACGCTCGAAGATAGCTTGGTGCGTACGGCTTCTCAGCGCGCGCTCGACGAACCTTTGGTCGCGTCAGAAAAGGTGCTGTCCGTGATCGATCAACAGACGCCCGCTCTTTGGGTGCAAGCGCTCCTGCGCCGAGCGCAGCTGCTCCAACAACGCTGGACCCGCTCCGAGGATCCACGAGAACTCACCGAGGCCGCTGAACTTTTGGAAAAAGCGGCGGGGGTACGCGCGGCTATTCCTGAAACGCTGGCCATCGAGCTCGCTCTGGAACGCTGCGATATTTTGTCTCAGTTGGCCGCCAGTCGAGGCGATGTCGAAGCGTTGAGGCGCGCTGTTGCCCTGGGGGAAAGCACCCTAAAGCGTGCGTCGCTGCCGGCGTCGTACGAATGGGCGGCGCACCGCGCGTACGGAGTGGCACTGGGACGGTTGGGATGGGCAATGGGTGATGTCCCGTTGCTTGAAAAAGCCGTCGAGCAGTTGGAAGCGGCAGTCGAGGTTGCGGATCGCATCGGAGTAAAGGGCCCTCGTGTCGCCACGCGCGCTAGCTACGCCTCCGCGCTTGAGGACCTGTCGGGCTTTACGGGCAATGTGGATACTCTGAGTAAGGCGACGGCTGTGAGTACTGAGGCGCTTTCGCTGATCTCGAAGCAGGCTTCGCTCCTCTGGTGGGGTCAGCTCAAACAGCTCGAGGGGAATGAATTACTGGCGTTAGGCTGGAGGGAGCGTGCTGATATGCAGTTGAAATCCGCGATACGCTTCTACCAGGAATCCAGGGCTGCCTTTGCAGAGGCCCAGGGCGTGTTCTCGAAGAAGGAGACGCCCAAGCGGTGGGCGCGGCTGCAAGAACAGATGGGGCTGGCGTTTGCGCGGGAGGCTGAGAGCGACGGCCGCCGAACCCTACCGCTCATCAACCAGGCGATTGGGGCGTACGAGGGCGCTCTCACAGTCAACCGTCGTCCGGAAGATCCGATTGCATTCGCGGGAACTCAGTTCGGGCTCGGGATCACCTACCTCATCTGGGCGGAGCGGTCGCGAAGCCATCAACAAGTCCGCGACGCGGCAAAGCACGCGGTTAACGCTTTTCGGACGGCGCTCGGCATCTACCAAGAAGCCGGAATCGTCGCGTCCGCCGCCCACAGCAAGGCGCACCTGGCCGACGCCACTGATCGATTGGAGTTGGCCAAGGGCGCAAAGACTTGTGAGGCTTTGCGGTTGCGTGTTGAGGCGGTGCGCGAATTTCCACTTGCTGGTGGCCTATGGAGCCCAGTCGCGGTGACCTTAGAGCGCTACGATCGCTCCCGCTTCGACCGAAACCTGTGTGCGAAGGTTCATCCGAGCTTCTGGGAAGGAGCGCCCAAACGAGCGCACACACCTTGAGCCTCAAACCGGCGTGCAGGGTCGCGCAGCACCTCACTGCCGCGATTTCGATGACCGTGGTGGCCGCGTGTGGACCGTCCCGAGAGCCCCCTCGAGCGGCAATGGCGAGTCAGCAGGCACCGGGAAACACGAACGAGCAGCTCGGCACAAGTTCGGTGGCGAACTCGGAGCTGTCAGGGCGATGGCTCATGTGGCACGACCGAAAACGTACGCGGGGGACCTTCGTCACCGCCGAGGGAATGGGACCGAAATGGCCCCTCGACGTGGAGGGTCGCGGTGTTTGGTCCAACGACGGCCGCTGGCTCACCAGCTGCGCATCAGGGTTCGTGGCCGCTCGCTTCATGGGCAGTGCGCGGCCGTCGCGCATTGGTGTGTTCAATGGAGGCTGCCTCGCTCTGCGTTGGATGCCGCGCAAGGACACCGCGTTAGTTTTGTCGCCAGATTCGAAACAACTGCGCATTCTGTCGTTCACTCCCGGCGACGAGCCAACGATCCAAGGAACGACCTACAAACTGACGCTGGCTGAAGGGGAATCGTTGGATCGGGAGAGAAACCTGGAGTGGTCCCCAACCGGAAACGGCTTTCTGGTGGACGTGAGCGCGCCCAAAGGTGGCTGGTCAGTCCGTTGGGTAGATACCGTGCGCCAGCCAGGAACCGTGCATAGGCTCGTGACGAAGGGTGGGTTCGAAGCCGAGGGTCAGTGCTGGTGGGCACCGAACGGCAGGCGCCTGGCGTGCCGAGTTGTGGCCCCGTCGGTGGACAAAGACCCGCGTCATCGTCCCCCTGAGGCGCTCGGATTGTACGAACTCTCGGATGGCGGAATATCCGGTAGACTCCTATTCGAAGCGCGATTTTTCCAGCTCAAAAAGCTGAATTGGCTGAATGACGATTACGTCGTCTGGAAGGACAGCACCGCAACGCGTGTGCTCGAAGTGAACGGTGCGGTGCCCCCGAGCACGCTTTCGGCCACATCCGACGACTTCGCGGTATCGCCCACTGCCGCGCGAGTCGCGTACGTGAACCACCGCGGACTCTGTCTTCGTACAACGGCCGGGAGGCTCGGGCCCGAGCAGGTCCTCATCGAGGGTAAGGTCGGGGGCGTGGACTGGTCGAGCGACGGCCGACACCTACTCACTCAGCGAGCCGATCAGCACAACGTATTGGTCGTCACCGACGTCGGTGAAAAACGGAAGATTCACGAAGTCAAAGCCCCAGTGGGATTGGAGTTAGCTGCAATGTTTTCGGAAAAAGGAGACATGCTGTTGGCGCGCGCTGGCTCCGAGACTAAAGCCGAGCGACTGAGGACTTGGTCACTCCCCTACTTCACTGAGCGACAGCTCCTTCCAACGGGTTTCGACGATCATTCGTTCCTCATGGCCCCGGACGGCGCGGCAGTCATCCTGAACTCCGAGGGCAAGGCTGGTTCGCCCAAGTTGGGTCTGATTCACGAATCCCAGGTAACAACACTACAATCCCTTGGCGAGACCATCTCGCTCGGCGCTACTTCGTGGCAGCCGGGCCCTACGATCGCGGTCAGCGAGCGGCCAGACCCGCCAAAACTCACCGATCCCAAGCAGAGTCGCATCACACTGCCAGCTGACCATCCTATCTCACTTGGAACGGCGTACGTTGCAGGTTCGCTGGGATGCACAGGAGCGCTGATCGATCCGTACTACGTCGTGACAGCTCACCACTGCGTCGACAACGCACGAGGGCCTGTGAAGATAACTCTCGGCCGCAATATGCCCTGGGAGCGAACCTTCGAGGTCCCTCCGTTCCGGATTATTAGCCATCCCGCGGTTCACTACGTCGCTCGTTTGGACCTGTTCGAATATGATCTGGCGGTGGCAGAGCTTCCCACCCCAGCCCCACCGCAAGCCCGTCCGTTTGAAGTCGCGCAGACGGCGGAAGGCGCCCCTGGAGTAGAAGTCTTTCTTGCCGGATATGGCGGAGATCACTCTGTCGGGCTCAACGGGCAACCGGAGCTCCGCTACGGCACAAGTCAGCTGGTAGCGTCGAGCAACGGCTTAGCGCAAAGTCTTCGTTGGCGTTCAGCTGCGGGAGCTGAAAACGGAGGGTGCTTCGGTGATAGCGGGGGACCGATCTTGGTGCGCCGAAGCAACCGGACCTTCGCCCTCTTGGGTATTCACTACGGGACCGAAACCACGGACTACACCCAAGTCTGCCGCAACCAGGGCGTGGCGGGTGATCTCTCCGCAGTACGCGATTGGCTCAACGACGCCCTCGACAAGCTTGCCATGAGTCGGCGCGGTTCAGGCCTCCCCCGCCCCCGGGCTAAGCGCTTGTAGTGCGAGAATGGGAACCCTCAATCCCGAGCACAGGCTGGATCGCGCGCCTTGTTGCGCACCGCGGGTATGCCAAACGGATCACGGAAGCCTTGCTGTCGCGCCCGGCGAGCCTTGGGCGTGCAGTCATGGAACACCTCGCCACCCTGGAACTTCGCGTTTTCTTCCATCAATCGGATGTTGTTGGCCTGAGCATCACAGTCGATGGGATTTCGCTGAATCACTATTCGCTCGAACCGCCGGAGCTCAGTTAACGCGCTCACGTCACTCTGATCAGTGGAGTCGACGAACAGCGATCGGAGGTCGTAAAGGTTTTTGATGGGCTCAAAATTCTTGATGTGATTGCCCGAAAGAATGAGAGTCTCGAGCTGCGTCATCGCTCCGAGTGGGGCCAATTCCTTGATATAATTGAAGCTAGCGCTCAGAGCGCGGAGCTTCGACAAACCCGCTACTGGCGCCAGATCGGTGATGCAGTTGCTCCCAACGCCAAGCGACATCAGATCGGTGAGTGTGCGCAGCGGAGAAAGATCGAGAATCCGGTTGGAGTGCGCGTAAAGCTCTTCGAGCTTCGTGAGGCCAATGAGCGGCGCCAGGTCTCGAACTCTGTTTTGATCGACACTCAGATTGCGTAGCGAGCTCTGACCCGCAAGGGGAGAAAGATCCTCGATCTGATTGTTGTAGAGCAACAGTCGTTCGAGCCGCGGCAGCCCAGCAAGTGGGCTGATGTTGCTGAGCTTGTTGCTTGAAACGTTGAGCTCCACCAGCTGAGAAAGCGTGCGGAGCGGCGTCAGATCGGTGACTTGACCGTAACTCAGGTCGAGCTTTTCGAGCTCGTGGAAACACTCAAGGCCCTCCAGGCTCTGCTGTCCACGCAGGTTGAGAGTACGAACGGCGTCGGCTCGCTCAGCCTGAAGCGGCCCCTTGAGCTTCAGCTCATTGGATATGGCCTCAAGAAGAGCTGGGGCCAAGAACTGCACTTGCCCAGCACAGCGACACTCGTCGACATCTTGCCAGGCACTTCCCACACAGCGTTGCGCGTTAACGCCGTTGTTCTGCCGCACAGTGCACGCTCGGTGGCCAAGCCGTACAGCACCGCTCACGCAAGCCGCCGGACCCTCCGTTGACACCGTATGCAGCGGAGACCCCTCGGGACGAAGCTGCGAGCGTGGTCGAGAGTCCAATGGTACCGCTGGGTGAGCGGTGGCACAGCTCACCGCGAGGCCGAGCCAGAGTAGCGCCGCTAATCCGTGTTGCTCCTTCGCTGCGTGGCCCATGTCTCGATTCTTAGTCGATCCTCGACATCAAGGGGATGTCGTCGCTCATTCGCCCGAAATTTGCGCATGACGGTGCACTGGCCGCACTTCGAGCCGTGCACCGCGCGTGAGCTCAACTTCCAACGCCTGGCCGCCCTCCACCACTGTGCAAGTCTCACCATGCGTGAGCGCCCACGTCCCTTGGGGCAACCTCAGCCGCAGCTGTTCCTTCGCGTGGGCGACAATCGTCGCGTGCGAGAGGAGATTCGCAGACCATTGCAGGCTGATCTCGAAAGCGCCGGCCGCGCGCAACCCCCGGATACTGCCGGCGGGCCAAGCATTCGGCAAACAGGGCAACAGATGAATGCAATCATCGTGGTATTGTAGGAGGAGCTCGGCCATGGCGGCGGTGCCGCCGAAATTGCCGTCGATTTGGAACACGTCGCCGCCTGGCATGGGATGAGTATCGAGCAGGCTCTTGGTGTTGTAGTCGGTGAGCAAGTGCGACAAGTGCTCGTAAGCCTTGTCGGCTTCCCCGAACCGCGCCCAGAGGCAACACACCGCAGCACGACTCCAACCGGTGTGCCCGCCGCCCGCCGCCATCCGCCGCTCCAGCGAAACGCGCGCGGCCTGGAAAAAATTGGGCAACCGTTGAGCTGTCATCAGTTCCCCAGGATGCACACCGTAAAGATGCGACAGATGGCGATGCCCAGGCTCCGTCTCCTCGTAATCCTCTTGCCATTCTTGAAGTTGACCGTGTTGACCGACCTGAAAATCCGGGATACGCGCCAATATCTCTTCCCACTTCGCGCGCAACGCAGCATCCACGCCTAAGCGCTCGCTCGCATCGAGCGCATGGCCCAAAACCTCACGCACCAGCACGTAGTCCATCGTGGCGCCTATGCAGAGACTGACGGGCCTTGCACCACCCACGAACTTGTTCTCCGGCGACTGCGACGGAATCGTGACGAGCTGCCCTTGGCCATCCTCAACTAGGAAATCCTCGTAAAATTCCGCTACTTCCTTGATGAATGGGTACGCCCGTTCCTTGAGAAACGAAAGATCTTGGGAGCTCTGCCAACGCCTGGCGAAGTGCTGCGCAAACCACGCCGCGCCTCCGGTCCACACATCCCAACCTTTGGCAGACATCCAGTTCATCTTCCAAATGTCGCCTGTTTGATAGAACAGACCCCGGCAGTTGAAATACCTCCGAGCAGCCTGTCGAGAGTGTTCTCGGTGGCGCTCAAGAAAGGAGAACAGCACATCCCCACATTCGGGCAGCGCACACACGTCGGCCGGCCAGTAATTCATTTGAAGGTTGATATCGGCGTGGAAATCCGAGTCCCAGGTCGGCCTCAGGTGCTCATTCCAGAGACCCTGAAGATTCGCTGGCTGGTCGCAAGCCCGTGAAGACGCCATCAATAGATATCGCCCATAGTTGAAATACAGCGCAAAAAGTCCCGGATCCTCGCCCCCCTCGCGCAAGCGTTCCAGGCGAGTATTAGTAGGAACGTCCGCGAGTGTTCCCTCGAGCTCAAACTCAACACGCCGGTAGAGAGCCTGATGCTCGGCCAAGTGCCGCTGCGCTAGAATCTCAACATCCTTCGGCGCCGTCGACAATTGCTCTCGACACTGAGCCGCCGGCGAGCCGCCGTGATAGTCGGTAGCTAGAGCCAACCTCACCAAAATCCGTTTCGACCCAGAAAATCGCAGGCTTCCGGGCTTTAACGGGCTTGGCTCCCCCTGCTCAACGCTGAGCTCCGCGCAGGCAGAGAACCGAATACCTTCCACAAACTCGGCATCAAATCCAAACAGATCACCCGCACTCCAAAGACCTAGAGTTGCCTCGGGATCGGGCGTACGGCACAGCTCCACGGTTCCAGAAATCGGCTCGCTACTCACCATTTCCAAAACCAACACTTGATCCGGCACGCTCACGAACACGCGACGCACGATGCGGGCCGAGCCACAGCAGAACTCTGTGGTGGCAAGGGCAGCGTCGAGGTCGAGCTTCCGACGATATTCCCCAACTGAATCCGGGAGATCCAAAGTGAGCACCATATCGCCAAACGGCTGAAAAGGCTGGACGTGAGTGAGCTCACTTTCGGAATAGGGCGGCCCACCTAAATAGCGATTGGCAAGCTCCGTCCCACGCGAAATATCTCCCGCAAGAAACGCCGCGCGGATTTCTGGCAGATGCGGATACGCCTCAGGGATTTCCGGATACTTGAGCTTTCCGCGCCACAGGTTTTCGTGGTTGAGGGCGATCCGTTCGAGCGTGGTGCCGCCGAACACCATCGCTCCGAGACGGCCATTTCCAAGCGGGAACGCGTCGAGCCAGCGTTCGGCCGGTGCCTCAAGGCAAAGAGTGGAACAAGGACTGTTCATTGTGGGTGACTTGATAGCCCAAGGATCCGGAGCGTGGTAGAAGAGCCCCGTTGGCCGAGCTGTTCACTGGTAAATTGGATTTCTAACGATGCACCCCGCCCTCGCAGAGACAGCACATCGACCTTGGCCGCTGCCGAAGGGTCCGTGGCAATGGCGTCAGTCGTGGTGTGATCTCCTGTTCGCTCATTGGCCGATTCCGGCAGCAGTGCTCCGGCCGTTGGTGCCACACGAACTTGTGCTTCAAGAATTTGACGGAACCGCTTGGATCGCTTTGGTGCCTTTCAGAATGACCGGCGTGATGCGGCGACCACTTCCGGACCTGCCCTGGCTCTCTGCGTTCCCCGAGCTCAATGTGCGCACTTACGTGGAACGCGATGGCAAGCCTGGAGTTTGGTTCTTGAGCCTAGATGCGAGCAACCCGATAGCAGTCTGGGCTGCGCAAAAGCTCTTCCATCTACCCTATTTTCTAGCCCAGATGTCGATCACATCGCGTGGCGACTCATTCGACTATCGCTCGACTCGCGAGGGTGCCCAATTAATCGCCAGTTATCGTCCCACCACACCGGTTTATAATTCTGAGCTGGGCTCTCTCGAACACTGGCTGACCGAACGCTACTGCCTCTACGCGCAGTCCCCCAATGGAACGATATTGCGCAATGACGTTCACCACGCTCAATGGCCGCTTCAGGGCGCTCAGGCTACGATTGACACGAACACGCTGTTCGACTTTCACGGCCTAGCTGTTCCTGGCCTGCCGTTGCTCCATTTTTCGAAACAGTTGGACGTCGTGGTCTGGCCCGCAGTCGCTCTCTCTTAAGCCATGTCGCAATCCCTAGCCAATCAACCAGCTGCCTACGGACCTGTCCCCAGTTCTCGCCAATGTGCGGCGCATCAGCGTGGGCTGTATGGCTTCGTGCATTTCACCACCAACACCTTCACCGATCGTGAATGGGGGTTCGGCGACGAAGATCCGGCTGCGTTCAATCCCACCGCCCTTGATGCGCACCAATGGGTCGCAGCTGCCAAGGCTGGCGGACTGAAGGGACTGATCCTAACCGCCAAGCACCACGATGGCTTTTGCCTATGGCCCTCGGCCACCACCACGCATCACATCGGCGCCTCGCCGTTTCGCGGCGGGCAGGGTGATGTCGTTGCTGAATTCGCCCGAGCGTGCCGCGCTGGTGGTCTCGAAGTCGGGTTGTATTGCTCACCCTGGGATCGCAACCATCCTGCCTATGGCACACCGGCGTATGTCGATGTCTACCACGCCCAGGTGCGCGAATTGTTAACCGGATATGGCGATCTGTTCGAATTCTGGTTTGATGGCGCCAATGGCGGCGACGGCTGGTATGGGGGCGCGAAGGAAACCCGCAAAATCGACAATCACACTTATTATCGCTTCCCCGAGCTATGGGCCGAATGTCGTCACCTGCAACCCAATGCGGTGCTGTTTTCAGACGCTGGCCCGGACATCCGCTGGTGTGGCAACGAACGCGGCGTCACCGGCAGCACCAACTGGGCGAAAGTACGTCCCGAAGGTTTCGCGCCTGGCTTAGTCGACGACATGGAACGCCTCGCGCATGGCGACGCCGATGGCACCATCTGGCGGGGTGTCGAGGTCGATGTCAGCATCCGTCCGGGCTGGTTCTGGCATCACACCGAGCAGCCGAAATCAGGAGCCGAACTGTTTGGCCTGTGGCTGTCGTCGTATGGCCGTGGCGCCACCTTCCTGCTGAATCTCGCGCCTGATCGGCGTGGCCTGATCCCCAATGAAGACGTGGCCGCGCTCGCGGATTTCCAGGCACGCGTCGCGGCCTTCACCGCGGTCGACGTTGCGCACGGAAAAGCAGTGACCACCGATGACGCCCGTGCCGAGCATCCGGGTTCACACCTCGTCGATGGCAATGCGAATACCGCGTGGGCACCGACAGACGGTCGCACAACGGCAGCCGCCATCGTCGATTTCAGGGCAGAAGAACGTATCGCTGGCGTTCGCGTGGAAGAGCTCATCACCCTCGGACAACGCGTTGAATCCTTCGCCATTGATGTCTGGCACGGACACTGGCTGGAAGTTCATCGCGGCACCACCATCGGCGCACAACGCATCATCGCGCTGCCACCTAGCCGCACCGGACAACTGCGCTTGCGCATTCTCGCCAGCCAGGCGTGCCCGGTGATCTCGCGACTCAGTGTTTATGCTGGCTGAAGGCACCGATTGCACGAGCTTAGTTGCTCAGTGCATGACGTTCGCCTCACTTTGCTTCCAGATTTAAGAAACACCGGCTGCTGTGCGGTTCACCGAAAAGCCCAGGAATATCGGTACTGCAGCGGGCCATCACTTGAGGGCAACGGGTGTGAAAGCGGCAGCCCGGTGGAGGCCTTGTGGGCGACGGAACATCGCCCACAAGGGGACGGGCTCTTTGTCTGAGACCAGCTTGCGTGTTCGGGATTGCAGCGATCAAGGACTCCGTATAGGGGTGCCGCGGCCGATCCAGCACGTCGGAGGCCGAACCGCTCTCTACGATGAGGCCGAGGTACATCACAAAGATTCGATCGGCCATGTAGCGGACCACGCCAAGATCGTGAGTGATGAACAAATAGGTAAGGCCGAACTCTTTCTGGAGATCTTTCAGGAGGTTCAGGATTTGCGCCTGAATCGATACGTCCAGCGCGGACACGGCTTCATCGCAGACGATCAAGCGTGGGCGCACCGCGAGCGCGCGAGCAATACAGACGCGCTGCCTTTGGCCCCCCGAAAGCTCGTGTGGGTAGCGATTACGCATGCTGGGATCCAGCCCAACCTGATTCATGAGTTCGCAGACGCGACGCTCGCGTTCGCTTGAGCGGAGCTTCTCATGCAAAAGCACCGGCTCTCCAATCGACGCCCCCAGAGTTAATCTGGGATTCAGACTCGCATCGGGGTCTTGAAAGATCATCTGGAGATCTCGGCACAGAGCATTCCGTTGGGGTGTTCCCAGGGGCTGCATGGGCTTTCCGTCGAAAAGAATCGTTCCCGAAGTCGGGTGCTCCAAGCCCAGCAAGGTCCGCGCTACGGTTGACTTTCCACAACCAGATTCTCCCACCAGGGCCAACGTTTCCCCAGCTTGGATGTCGAGCGTGACGCCGTCTACGGCGCGGATGAGCCCTTCTGTGCTTGGGAAGTGCACCCTAAGATCGTGGGCACTCAAGAGCGCCGGCGCCACAAGTATCAAAACAGCTCCTCAGAATTTAATATGCAACGGCTTCGATGTGCGTCGACCATGAGTTTAAGTGCTGGCTCACCCTCCGCGCAAGCAGGCTTCGCAAAGCGACAGCGCGGGAGAAACGAGCACTTTCGGAACGGACCGCCATCAAGCCTCGGGGGCATACCCTCAATACTTTGAAGGCGCTCTGTGCCATGGCGATCAATGCCGGGAGCGCTTTGTAGAAGCGCTCTCGTGTAAGGGTGAAGCGGCGTTGCGAACAACTCGTGAGCCTTGGCCTGCTCCACAACTCTGCCCGCGTACATGACGAGTACCTGATCGGCCATCCCCGCAATCACTCCGAGATCGTGAGTGATCAGGATAATGGCAAGGCCTCTCTCGGCCTTGAGTTCCAATAAGATATCCAGGATCTGGGCCTGAATCGTGACATCGAGTGCCGTGGTGGGTTCATCGGCGATCAGCAAATCTGGATCGCAGAGCAACGCCATGGCGATCATGACACGCTGCCTCATCCCGCCACTGAGCTCATGGGGGTAGGATTTGATTCGACTCTTGGCATCCGCGATGCGCACGCGGTCTAAGAGCTCGACGGCTTTCTTCTTGGCAAGGCCTCGCGAAAGGCCCAAGTGCAGAACAGGCACCTCCGTCAGCTGCTCCTCAAGCGTGAGATACGGATTGAGGCTTGTCATTGGGTCCTGGAAGATCATTGAAATCTTGCGCCCACGGATCTTTTGCAGCTCACGCTCGGATGCGGTCGTCAGCTCCTGGCCTTGAAAGAGGATCTTCCCACTCGTGACGCGGCCATAGGGCTCGGGCAAAAGGCGCAGAATGCTCAGGCAAGTCGCACTCTTGCCACAGCCAGACTCGCCCACGATACCTAACACTTCACCGGCGCTAAGGTCGAAGCTGACGTGGTCGACGGCACGCACCGTCCCGCTTTTTGCGTGAAAATCTGTCACGAGCTCAGAAACTGAAAGGAGCGGAGCGCTCGGAATCGCCGGGGTCATAGCTTCCTCGACCGGGGATCCGTTGCGTCTCTGAGCCCATCTCCCAGAAAATTGAGGCTAAAAAGAGTCAGACCCAAAAAGAGACTTGGCCACAGAAGTAGCCACCAATACGAGCGAATCGGATTGACCACGCCAACCGCTTCGGCCACCAATTCTCCCCACGAAAGCGTGACTCCGAGCCCCAAAAAAGAGAGAAAGGACTCGAGGATGATCACGGCGGGAACCGTGAGCGTTGCATAGACGAGAATGACTCCGAGGGCGTTGGGCAGGATGTGGGTCAGGATAATTCGTGGGCCACTCGCACCCAAGAGCCTAGCGGCCAACACGAATTCACGGCGCCTCAGTGTCAGCACTTGGCCACGAATCACGCGGGCCATGTCCAGCCACTGGACCAAGCCGAGCGCCAGGAACACTGGCAGCGCCTCGCCTCGCGCCGTTTCGGAAAACATCAGCATGATGATGATCACCAAGAACATGTACGGAATGCCATAAAGAAAATCGACTAAGCGCATCATGACATCGTCGACCTTGCCGCCGTAGTAGCCAGCCACCGCGCCATAGAAGACGCCGACGAATACAGAAGCCGCCGTCGCGGCGAAACCGACCAAGAGTGATGTTTGCCCACCCACTAGAACGCGAGCGAAATAGTCTCTTCCCAGGTTATCCGTTCCGAACCAATAGCGCGCGGACGGTGGCAACTTCTGGTTTTGGGGATCCGTGGTCACCGGATCGAGATGGAGCAGCGTCGGGACTGCAAAACACGCCAAAAGTATGAGAACAATGAGCGCTGCACCCACCAAAGCCATGCGATTCTCTTTGAGCCGGCAAAGAGCGTCTTGCCTCAAGCTTCGGCCAGCTTCGGCCGGCACATCTACGGCGTGAGAATTGCTCGGGGCGTTCCTCATAGGGTCCCTCGCACACGGGGATCGAGCCATGCATAGGCCAGGTCGACGACGAGATTGAAGGACGTGATGAGGCCGGAATAAATGATAGCTGTCCCGAGCACGACCGAATAATCTCGGTTGATGGCACCCTTCACGAACCATTGGCCGATGCCGGGCACGCCAAACAGCGTTTCCACGACGAAAGACCCCGTCATGATACCTGCGGCGGCTGGGCCGAGAAAGGAAACGACTGGGAGAAGCGAACCCTTAAGTGCATGCTTGAGGACGATGATGTTTCTTGGGAGGCCCTTGGCACGAGCGGTCCGAATGAAATCTTGTTGCATCACTTCCAAGGTACCGCTGCGCGCGAGCCGAGCGACATAGGCCGCGTACGGCAGGGCCAGCGTAAAGGCAGGCATGATCAAGTGCCGGTAACCACCCCAGCCTGCCACGGGAAGCCAACCGAGCTTGAGTGCAAAAATGATGATAAAAAGCGCTCCAATCACGAAATTCGGCAGTGAAATTCCGAACAGAACGAGTGTCATGCTGCCGTAATCTGCAAGCGAGTTAGGACGGAGCCCCGCACACACTCCAAGTGTTAAGCCAATGGCGCATGCCAGCGCCAAGGCCAAAAGGCCAATCGAAATACTGACTGGCAGCGCTGGGCCTATCAGCTCTTCCACGGATCGACCTGCAACCTTGATCGACGGCCCGAGTGTTCCTTCGACGACGAGCCGGTGCATGTACACAAAGAAGAATTGAGTGGCGTCTTTCGGAACACCGTAGTGAGCTCGCAAGGCCATCTCAACTTGCGGATCCGCGACCTTTTCTCCCGCAAATGGATTCCCGGGAGCGCGATACATGAGCAGCGTCGTCGTATAGATGAGGAGAACCAGGGAGGGCACGAGGAAGGCAACGCGCCGCAACACACGCAAGGGAGCAAAGAAATAGGCGAGCGCGCCGCCGCCCACTGCCAAGATAACTCCCGTGAGCTGCCCCCAGCCGGCTCGCCCTCCAATGTAGAGCATGCCGGCCAGCAATAGCGGAGCTGCGATCCTCGCGGATTTCGGGCCCAACCACGCCGTGCTCGCGATGATGACAAAGCCAACCAGGATCGTGATGGCCTCGATCATGGTTGGCCCTTCTCTACCCAGATATCTCGGAGCGGGTGAATACCCTTAAAGTTCGGTGCCCGCTTTCCGTCTCGAAACTCGAGCTCAGAGTAGAAGCCGCGCAGCCTGGGATTCACCAGATCTGAGTTCACGTAGAAGTAGATTGGCATGATTGGGAACTCATCCTGGACAAGGATGCTTTCGGCCTCTCGCATGAGTTGCATGCGGATTTTCCCCCAGGCCGCGGATTTCTGGGCCACAGAACCAGCGCGTGCACCTTCAAGCTCCTGGCGAATCATTGCCGGCTCCTTGAGGTGAGCCAACAGACCTTCGGGATTGGCTAAAAAGGGCTCCAAGTTTCCCGCGTACGCAATGAGCTGATCGTAGATGGGTGAGCTGAAGCCAGTTTGGTTGTTGCCGCCGTTGGTTACCCACATGTCCAGGAACGTGTTAGGGTCACTGTAGTCTCCAACCCAGGCCGCACGCGCGATATCATAGCCTTGGCCCCGAACGGTCGATATATAGGATTGCCATTCCTGGTTGTAGGCTTTGGCTGCAACGCCGAGGTTTCGCTTCAGTTGATCGGCGATGACTTCGGCAATCTTCTTATGCGTCTCGTTCGTGTTGTAAAGAATCCCCACTTCAGGGAATCCCTGCCCGCCGGGGAATCCGGCCTGCGCCAAAAGCTCGCGCGCGAGCGCTAGATCTAGGCCAATCTTGCTCGGGGGCGAATCGTAACCCAGCATGCCGGGGGGCACGAAGCTGACCGCGGGCAACTGTCCGAGACCAAGGACTCGTTCAACGATCAGCTTCCGATCGACGGCTAAATTCAGCGCGTGGCGAACACGAACGTCGTTGAAGGGCTTCTTCTTATTGTTGAAGCGATAGTAATAGACGGTCAGGGCGGGCCCACTGTGGAAGTCGGCTCGGCGTCGGAGATCTTGCACCAGATCACTGGGATAGAGGTTGTTGGTTAGCCAATCCGCTTCGCCGGTGAGATACATGTTGAGAGAGGTGGTCAGCTGCTCGGTTGGCAAGACATCCAGCGCGTTGGTGCGCACCTCGGCGTGGCCCCAATAAGTTGAGTTCTTATTGAGCCGGATCCGTTCGTTGACGTTCCAGGTTTTGAGCAGGAAGGGGCCATTGCTGACAATCTTTTTTGGTGTGAACCAGTCGCTATCATTGCCCGGCTGTTCGATCACGAAACGCGGAACCGGCATACTGGGATAAAAGGAGGTGATTTCAAGAAAATAGGGAGTCGGTGCCTTGAGTTCAACAACGAACGTGTGCTCGTCGGGCGCCATGAACCCGGCTGTTTTCCCCAGCTTCTGTCGTGCCTCTGCATTCTTCTCCAAGAGGAGCTTCGCTTCGAGATCCAGGCCTTGCGAAAAAGCGTTCAGTTGATCTCGATTCAACCTGCCCTGTTTGAAGGTCAGAAGATCTCGCAGAACTTTCTGCTCGGTGGCCTTCAGGGGCCCATGCGCGTCTGCTTCAGTCAAGAAATTTTGCCAGCGCGCAGCATCGATAGAATCGTTCTTCTCGATGAGGGCAGCCAGCTTAGCCTTGAGGGGGCCTCGGATAGCCTCCGCGTAGGACTTGTAGGCGTTGTAGGCTTCGGCGAATTGGACCGGAAATAAAATGTAGGCGTACTCACCGCCTAACGCCGGATCCAACACTCGCTTCCAAGAATAAATAAAGTCTGCCGCCGTGATTGGGCGCCCATTGGACCACACTGCATTCTTCCTTAAGTGGAAGGTGTAGGTCTTGAGATCAGAAGAGAGTGTCCAGCGCTCAGCGACTCCCGGCGCCGCTTCTAGGGTTTTGGGGTCGTAGCGCGTCAGCCTCTCAAAGAGAGCGGAGATGATACGATTTTCCGGCTCGCCCGTGGCTAGATGAGGGTCGAGTGTTTTCGGCTCGGTGCCATTGATGAAGCGATAATCAGGCGCGGCATCCAGCGAAGCCGAGAACGTGAGACCGACCAGCAGCAGCGTGAAAGCGAATGCCAAGAGAACACTGATGAGGGTGCGATACATGGGAAGCTAGGGGGCTGTCGGCGGGGTTCCAATATCGTCTGTACCCTGCTTCTTGTCTGGGCCGAAGCTGCCGAGCTGGAAACGCTGCTTCGGGTTCACTCCTGGTCGATATTTCCAGGAATTCCCCCAGGGATCGGTGGCATTTCCATCGGGAAAGATGGCGTAGAGTCGAAAACCCAACTCCGAAAGTCGGACGGGCGGTTCACCTGTCTTCGCCACGTAGGCCATGAGCTCACGTTGTAGGGATTCTAACTGTGTGATCGCGGTGCGGCGTCGCTCAAACTGGCTCACCCCGAATGAGATCAAGATCACAGCCAATAATCCTAACCCGAAGCGTCGATACGCGCTGAGCCGAAAGCGTTGACCGGGCGCGAGCAGCGCTACGAAGCCGCACAGTCCTATCGGAAACCCCCAAAATGGGTGTCCGAGAAGCGTCGCTGTGGCTCCCGCCAGCAATAGTGCAACATAGATGACGCGAGCCACCCAACGATCGAGATCAGTGTCCGCGTCTAAGGCGGCGTCACTCGTGACGCCTGAACTCGCAGGCATGGGCTTAGTTGTGGGGCTTGCACTCGCTTGAGCCCTGGTCGAAGGAGTTGACGAACGTTCAGATGCGGTGTTCGGAGTTGAAGAGCGGGCTGCAAGTTGCTTCTCTGCGTCGGCAAATCGCCGTTCCAGCTGAACCCACCAATCCGCCTGGGATTCTAGACCTTCCGCATGCCAGCAGTGTGTTTGGTGTCCAGGCTCAAGTTCGAAGGTTGGCGGCTCCTCGGTTGTGCAGCGCTCCATTCTGGCGGGGCAGCGCGTGTGAAAGCGACAGCCCGAGGGGGGACGCAATGCGCTCGGTACGTCTCCGTGTAAGGCAACGCTATGCACAGGGCGCCTTGGGTCTGGCCACGGCACGGCCGACAAAAGCGCACGAGTATAAGGATGTGAGGGGCGGGAAAACAGCGCATCCGTCGGCGCGAGCTCCACGATCTGACCGAGGTACATCACCGCCACGCGTTGTGAAATGAACTTCACGATCGATAGATCGTGTGAGATGAAGAGGTACGCAAGATTGAGTTCTCGTTGGAGCTCGATCAAAAGGTTGATCACCTGAGCGCGTATCGAGACGTCGAGCGCGGAAACGGCTTCGTCGCACACGATGAGCTTCGGGTTGAGGGCCAAGGCGCGCGCGATCCCGATGCGTTGCCGTTGCCCGCCTGAAAATTCGTGCGGATAGCGGTGCATCCACGATGCGGCCACGCCTACCTTTTCGAGGAGCTTCTGCACGCGCTCCTCCATCTCCTTGCCTTTCGCAATACCGTGGACAGCCAGCGCTTCTCCCACGATATCCAGCACTCGCATGCGGGGGTTGAGCGAGCTGTATGGGTCCTGAAAAATGATCTGCATGTCGCGACGCAACGGCCGAAGCTCGTTCGGACTCAGGCTGCGAATGTCTCGGCCCTCGAAGTCAATCCCGCCTGCGGTGGCTTCGATCAGGCGAAGCAAGAGCCGGCCGACGGTTGTTTTCCCGCAGCCAGATTCACCAACCAATGCCAGTGTTTCGCCGGGCGCTAGATCAAAAGAGACATCATCCACCGCTCGCACTTGGCCCACCACGCGACCAAAAACGCCTCGAGTGACCGGGAAATGCTTGGTGAGGCCGCGCACGCGCAGGAGTGGCTCACTCATAGTTGGGATCCCCCGCGCCCCGTGACGGAGCGCCGCTATTTTGCATGAGATCCAGTGCGGGATCTTCCGCTGTCACGAAACAGGCGGCTGCATGTTCACCACCGTGTGAAACGAGAGGCGGAGCTATAGTTAGGCATTTCTCTACACGGAACCCGCAGCGGGGATGAAAACGACAGCCGTTGGGCAGGTTCAGCGCGTCTGGCACGCTGCCAAAAATTGGCTCAAGGTGCCTTCCGCTTGCATCGTAGGTTGGCAAAGAACGCAGGAGGCCCGCTGTATACGGGTGTTTGGGGCGCTCATAGATATCAAACACCGTCCCGTGTTCCACGATGCGTCCGGCATACATGACCGCGACATCCTGAGCCATGGATGCAACCACTCCAAGATCGTGAGTGATGAGCAGGATCGACATGCCAAACTCAGCCTGAAGCTCCCGAAGAAGAGTAAGTATCTGCGCTTGGATGGTGACGTCGAGCGCCGTGGTGGGTTCGTCGGCAATCAGGAGCTTCGGATGACACGAGAGGGCCATCGCGATCATGACGCGTTGGCGCATTCCGCCCGAAAGTTGGTGTGGGTACTCGTGAAGCCGCTGTTCTGGCGAGGGAATGCCCACCAGCGTCAGAAAGCGTAGGATCTCCGCGTGTTGCTCTTCCCCCCGCATGCCGCGGTGCAACTCCAGCACCTCTCCGATTTGATCACCGATGGTGTAGACCGGATTGAGGCTCGTCATCGGCTCTTGAAAGATCATGGCAATGTCATTGCCGCGCACGGCCCGCATCGCTTCGTCGTCCAAAAGCAGCAGCTCTCTCCCCTCGAATTTCACGCTTCCAGCCGTGACCTCGCCACGCTGCTTTTCAATCAACCGCAGGATGGTCATGGCCGTGACACTCTTGCCGCAGCCGGATTCACCGACCACCGCGAGCGTCTTTCCGGGCGCGATCGTGTAACTGACACCATCCACCGCACGCACGATGCCAGCACCCGTACGAAACTGCACCTTAAGATCAGTCAGCTCAAGCAGGTTCGTCATGTCTTCAGCTTGGGGTCGAGTGCGTCGCGCAACCCTTCACCCACCAGGTTAAAAACGCTGACCACGAAGAAGATGGCAAAGCCAGGCGCAAGAATCAGCCACAGCTTCTGTTCCAGGCGCCCCGCGTTGAGCGTTTCACCCCAGCTCGCCACGGTGAGATCTCCAATTCCGAGGAAGGCGAGGCTCGATTCAATCAGGATGGCGGAGGCCACACCGAACGTAGCGCTCACCAGCACCGGCGCGATCGCGTTTGGCAAAATGTGTCGAAACATGATGCGAAAACGCGGGATCCCGAGGGCTAGCGCTGCTTGGGCATATTCGAGCGAGCGGTGTTTCAAGAACTCAGCACGGATGAGGCGTGCAACGCCAGTCCAACTGGTGACGCCAATGATCAGCATCACATGGAAGATGGAGCGTTGTTCGATGAGAGCCGCAATCGTGAGGATCAAAAAGAAGCTTGGAAAGCAAATCATGACTTCGATCAAGCGGCTGATGAGCATGTCCACCCAGCCGGCAAAGTAGCCAGCCAATGCTCCCAGAATGAGCCCAATGCCGACATAGATCGATACAGCAACCACACCGATCGTGAGCGAAATGCGCGTGCCAAACAGCATACGGGTGAAGACATCCCTGCCCTCGGTATCCGTGCCAAGCCAATGTGCTTGGGTGGGTGGTTCAACGTTGCGCGCCGGATCAGTGTCTCGGTATCCGTAGCGAAGCGGAGGGAACCAAGCAGCGTACGCCTCGTGCTTCGCGTCCAATTCTTGGACCACGTGCGTGAAGTTCGTCACCTTCTCCTTCCGATGCAACGGGTTATCAAAGGCTAGAAAGCTCTCGGGCAGCATCAGCAGGTAGAGCGCAAAAAACGACCCGACCAACATACCGAGGACGCGCACCCTGAGCCGAAAGAACCGCGCGCCCAGGCCCCGCTTCAACAATACGAATGCGACCAGGTAGAGCGGCGAGAGCACGAGCGCCAGGTTGAATAGAATATCGACCGCATTCTCGTAGAGCAGCCGATTGAACAGGCCACGCCAAAACGGAAACGACGTATCCCCACGAACCGACAGATAAAATGGCTGGTTACTCGAAATAAATGGCGCGTAGATCGCGAGCAGCAGCAATACCAACACGGCATAGAGCCCGACCAAAGCCAGCCGATTCTTTTTAAACTGACCCCAAACCATGCTCAGGTAAGACAGCCTCTGCCAGTCGATCTCAGCCTGCTCTTGGTTCGGCGTCATGAGTAGCGAATCCTCGGATCTACCAGTGCGTAACTCAAATCGGTGAGCAAGATGCCAAAGAGCACGAGCACCGTCGACAAGAGCTCAATCGCCATGATCACATTGTAATCACGCTGGTAGATAGCATCCACGGCCCAGAGCCCCATCCCAGGGATGCCAAAGATGTATTCGATGATCACGCTGCCCCCGAGCACCGCAGGCAACAGCCCCGCAAGCAGAGTCAGAATCGGCAATAGCCCATTCCGCATGGCGTGCTTACCAATCACGCTCATCTCCGGAAGGCCCTTGGCGCGCGCCGTTCGAATATAATCCGATTGAATGACCTCAAGCAGGCCCGAGCGCATGTAGCGGCTAAGAGCCGCGAGCGAGCCATAAGTCATGCAAAACATCGGCAGCACCAAATGCCACGCAATGTCCTCCATCTGTTCAAACCAGGTCATTTGGGCCGCATTCTGGGACTGCCAACCACCCGTTGGAAAAAGCCGCAGGCTCTCAAACGGTGAGCCCTGCGAAAGAAAGTAGAGAAGCAGCGTAGCCACGAAAAAGCTAGGCAATGAATACAGCATGAACAGGCCAACCGTGAGCGAACGATCAGCTGTGGTGTCGCGTCTTACGGCGGAAAACACACCAAGCGGAATGGCAATCAGATAGGCCAAGATGAGCGAGCCGACGGATAGGCCCAACGAGTAACGAAGCTTTCGTAACAGCGTCTCAAATACAGGTTCCTTGCTAACCAACGAGATCCCGAAGTCGAGCCGCACCAAATTGGCCCAATACTTCGCGAAGCGCGTGTCTGTGAAAAAAATCGAGACTTTCTCAGTGAAGGAATACGAGAAACGGTCGCGATTCTGCGTGAACCAAGTTTGCCACGCGCGCACGATTTCGATCTTTTGGGATTCGGGCGCGTCTAGCGGGTAGCGAAGGAGTCGAAGTTTGGAATTTTCGGAGTCTATGGCGTGGTTGCGTTTCGTCAGTTCGGCTGATGGCGCGGAATTGTACGGGTCGACGAGTGGGCGTTGAGCGGTAACGCTGAGAAAGTACACGGCGACATCACGGAGCTTAGCATCGTGGTGTGTCGTTGCTGACTGCAGAACCTCAACCAAATGAGGCACGGCATAACTGCCATAATCCTCTAGCTCATCCTGTGCTTTGATTCGTTCTGAAACGGATACTGAGACTATCTGCGCGAATATCCGGAGGCGGGTTTCCACTTCGGCGGTGGACAGTGCAAAGTAGGTATTCAGCAGCGTTGGCTTGCCCAGATTGAACTGCTCGCGAAAGATTCGATAGGATTCCTGGGTTGTTTGCCCTTTGAGTTCCGAGGCCGTATCGCCTTGGGGTTTGCCGGGTCGTCCGGGAGCTAGGTTCAAGACGAGGAAAAGGATCACAGAAATTCCGAGGAAAGTCGGAATCATGATCAGGAGGCGCCGAAGGATATACGTCGTCATGCGCCTTGGCCGCCTTCAGTTAGCGGCAACCCACCAAGGGAAGAGATCGGCGATGGGGCGCACCTTGGCAAAGCTGACATTTTGCACGTCTTTGTGCGTACACACCACAGTCTTGTCCGTCATGAAAAATGTGTAAGGCTGCTCGTCGTAGATCAAACGATGAATTCGACGCAGCATCGTCTGGCGCTCCTTGGGATCAAAGGTTTCCCGCAGGCGCTCCATGAGTGAGTCTGCTTCCTTACTTCGGAAACTTACAACATTGGAACCCTTCGGAATGTCCGCCTGAGATGAATGCCAGATTTGGTAAGGATCCGTTTCCCAGGCAAGCCCCCAGCCTCCGGTGTAGGCCTCGAAATTCTTTTCCTCCATCCGCTTCTGCATGAGGCTCCACTCAGGGGCCGCGATGTTCAGCTTGATACCAATTTTTAGCAGATCCTCTTTGAAGATACTGGCCAATCCTTTGTATTCAGGCCGATTGCCGTAGACGAGCAGAGTGAACTCAAAGGGCATCTTCTTGCCATCGATCACCTTATCGAGGAGCCCGTCTTTGTCGGAATCAACCCACCCAGCTTCGGATAAGAGGCGACTGGCGCGTCCGAGATCAAAGTCCAGAGGGTCCACAGTCGGATCGAGATAACCCGTGGCCGGCAAGAACGGGCCCATTGCGATCTCCCCAAGGCCCGCGAAGACATTGGCGATGATCTGTTTGCGGTTAAGAGCTAACGTCATCGCCGTTCTCACTTTAGCATCGCGAAACAACGGATGGCTCATGTTCCATCCGAGGTATCTAAACCCACCCGATCCGACGACATTGCACTTAATGGTACCGTCCAGAAAGGGGCTATTCTTAGGCCAAGTGTCCTTCGGTTTATCCAAATATCGGAGAACTTCCTCACGGTACTGACCGGGACTGAGGCCGCGGCTCGGAACCATTTGCAGCTCTCCCGCCTTCATCTTCAGAACGGTGGTGGTTGGATCAGTGTAGATGGGGTACACGATGCGTTTAATCGCTGGCTTCTCGCCAAAGAAGTCGTCATTGCGCTCCAGCACGATGCGGACGCCGGGAACGTACTCGGAAAGGCGGTACGGGCCTGTTCCAACGTAGCCTTTGCCGTTGTACCAGTGCTGATTGAAGCGAAGACCAATCGTCTCCTTGGGAAACGCCTTGCCCTGCTCGTCATATCCAAACAGAAACTTGGGGAGGGGCGCCATTCCCAGTGTGGCCCCAAGCCCCAGGTACACCTTCTTTTTCCAACGAATTTGGACGGTGTAGGGATCGAGCGCCTTCCAGCTCTCGAGTTCTTGGTAATAATTCTTGGTTGAACCGTTCTCGACTTGCGGATTCATCAAGATATCTAAACCAAAAATCAAATCGTCGGCGGTAAATTCGTGCGGCTTGTCAAGCCAAGCGTATTTGGGAGTCTTGACGTCGACAGCGGCCGGCACGTGCCACATGACCCCGCGCCGAAGGTAGATGGTGTACTCTTTATAATCGTCTGTGATCTCAACTCGGCAGGCGAGGTCGCCGTACCAGGTATCTGGGTTCGTCCATTTGTTGCGGGACGCCAGACCTAGGTCGGTGTAGTTGACGATGTCCTCGCCAATGTCAGCACCGTTCTCCAGGAAAGCGTTGAAGCCTTTCGGATCGCCAGTCGACCAACCTTTGGTCAGAACTCCTTCGGTGTTGGCCCCTTCAGGCGGCCAATGTATGTCCTGGGCCCCTAGAAAATCCTTGAGCTCTGGATGCCGAATCGTCTGAATCTCGCAGCCAGATTGCGCTCGCGCAGTGGTTTTGGACTCTCCGGATGAAGAGACCCCACCCTTCATCCGTCCGAGCGCCCCCACCATCCGCTCCGAGGATTCGCCGAGTGCGCGGATCTGTTGCTCCTGCGTGGAAACGCGTTTTTCGATGGCGTTCAGTTGGATAACGCCGAGGGTGAGGAGTGCGACTGCAAGCGCCGTAAGAATGGTTTGGAGCGCGCGAGCGGAGCCTGGTTGTTTCATTGCGAGCCTTGTGGGGAGGGCTCCCGCGGAGGAGCGTGCGGGGAAGGCCAGGTGGGGGAGATGGGTGCGCGGATATTACACCAATCACTGGCCTCGCAAGCCTTTGGCGCTTCACCTTGGCTTCGGCATCGGCCGCAGGCTTAGGAATGAGCGGGCCGGACTCTTGGCTGCTCGGTGTGACGTTGGTAAATATAGGATACATCTGAACTTTCTCGCTCACCCTTGCGATCGACCGGACCATAACATTGCGATCAGACGAGCCATAACATTGCGATCAGACGAGGCGTAGGGTTACGATTGGACGGTGCCCGAGGCCGCTCTCTATCCCCGCTTCGCTGAGCCACGCCTGAGGGAAGCGTTGCTCGACTCGCCCGTGGTGCTGATCCACGGACCGCGCCAGTGCGGCAAGACCACGCTTGCCCGACTGGTGGGCGAGCAGATGGCGTACACCTACGTCACCTTTGACGACGACGTGGCGAGAGAAGCTGCAGAGGCTGATCCTGTGGGCTTCGTATCCGATCTGTCGGATCGCGTGATCTTGGATGAAGTGCAGCGCGTACCGCGGCTGTTCACGGCTCTCAAGACGGCGATCGATCGCAAGCGCGATCCCGGACGCTTCATTCTCACGGGCTCGGCGAACGTACTGCTCGTACCGAAGCTTGCGGATTCCTTGGCAGGCCGCATGCAAATCCTGCGACTGCATCCACTGGCCCAGTGTGAACTGGCAGAGCGCCCACCCAGGTTTCTCGACAACCTGTTTGGGGGCGGTTTTAGAACGCACCAAGTCGAGCGCCTCGGCCGACAGCTTTATGAGCGGATCGTGGCTGGGGGTTATCCTGCAGCGCTCGCCAGGCCCAAAGGTCGGCGCCGGGTAGCCTGGTACCGGGATTATCTGGAAGCATTGGTTCAGCGCGATGTACGGGATCTGGCGCGCATCAGCTCGCTCGATAGGCTTCCCCGCCTCTTAGCGCTGGTTGCCGCTCAAACGGCTCGGCTCTTGAACGTGACCGATCTCGCTTCGCCGCTTCAGCTAAGCCGCCCAACGCTTCGAGATTATGTCACTTTGCTTGAGCGGGTGTTCGTCATCGAGACCGTGCCGCCCTGGCACAGCAATCGACTGAGTCGGCTCATTAAAACTCCAAAGATCCACGTCGCCGACACCGGGCTCGCGTGCGCGGAGCTTGGCGTGGATGCGGAAGCGCTGGCTCGCGATCGGCCGCTGCTCGGACAATTACTTAAAACCTTCGTGTTTCAGGAATTGAGGCGACAGGGAAGTTGGCATGACGACCAGCTAACGTTCTCTCACTACCGTGATAAGGACGGCGCTGAGGTGGATGTCGTCATTGAAAAGGGAGCGCGCGAGCTTTCAGGCGTGGAAGTCAAAGCGTCCGCCACCGTGACGGCAGCAGACTTCCGTGGTCTTCGCAAACTCAGGGAAGCGGTAGGTCAGCGTTTTGTGCGTGGGGTCGTGCTCTATGATGGCGAGACGAGCGCGAGCTTTGGGGACCGTTTGCATGCCGTGCCCCTTCGGACACTCTGGGAGTAATGCTGGCTTCGGCGAAGCTGCCGCTGAGCCAATGCAATCAAATCATCAGGTTCATGCGCCGATGGGCACCGCTCACTCCGAGATTGCCAAAAACCACCGTAATCCGTCGCTGATGGTGCGCATCAAACCCACAGGCACCGTGCCTGCGAGTTCGACCAAATCTGCCTTGTTGACCGTTGCTATCTGGGAAGCATTGGCAACCGAATCCTGGGGCAGGCCCGTCTCACGCTTGGGAAGGAGCGTATTGCCAGGCGCTCTTGCGAGCGCCTGGTTGCTCGTGAGCACGCAGACAACAACGGTAGCAAGATTGCTGCGATTGATCTCGTCGCGCTGCATTACAAGCGCCGGGTGGCGGTCGGCCGATTCAGAGCCGCGCGGCTCCCCGAAATCAACCCACCAGACTTGACCTCGCTTGATCAGCGACGTCTGTGCCACGATTCCCTGACGACGCGTTTGGTCTTCGCTCGAAATGCGACCGCCGCGGGTTCCTCTCCTGGCTGTCCAGAACGAGCGATCACGCGATTCCAAGCTTCCGTCGCGTCGCTTGCAGATTCTTGCCTCTCGATGAACTCGCGGGCAGCCAGGGCCAAGAGACCACTGCGTGACATCTTGAGAGCTCGGGCCTTGGCATCCACCGCGAGAAAAAGATCATCCGGAAGCGAGATTGCCGTCTTCATTCTGCTGAGTAGAACCGGTATACTCAGGCCCGCCAGGGGATGATTTGAGCGCGCCGTCATGTCGGAGAATAGGCTCCAAACCAACTGACCGTCCTCCTTCTGGGCAGCGCCAGCCTGATCACCCCTGAAGCAGTGGCCAAGCCTGGAGCAGGCCAAGGCATCGCGGCCGAGGGGAAGAAGGAAGACAAGGACAAAAAGAAGGACAAGGAGGGTGGCAACGGCGCTGAACGCCTCACTCGCATTCAGGAACGGCGCGGGCACGCACTCGAGGAAGCCGGCATCACGGGGGACCGTGCGAAGCACGTTCTAGATGCTACCCGACCGCTCGATAAGGAACGCATCAAGCTTCAGGGCAAGCTCATGGAAAAACGCCAGGCGTTGCGCAAGCTCATGGCGGCTGGAAGCAAAGATGACGCTGCCTATTCTCCGCTCATCACCGATCTCAGAAATCTGGAACGCAGCCTTGCAGGCATGCACGAGAAAGAGCTCAACGTCGTCGCCAAGATCCTGAAGCCGAATGAGCTTGCTAAAGTGCTATTGGCTCGGGGCTGGGGCGAGCAGCGTGGCCGTCGTGGAGAGGACGGCGAAGGGCGTTAAGGTTGGGAAGTTGGGGGAAAGGTGCTCCGCGCACCAATTGGCGGTATATTGAGCCCATGGTCTCCGCAGCGCCGAAAGTCGCCACTTACGAGGATGTTCGAGCCCTCCCGGACAACGTGGTCGGAGAGTTGATCCAAGGTTCGCTCGTCGTTAGTCCGCGTCCGGCCGGGCCACACGCCAAGGCCGCATCAGTGCTCGGAATGGATTTGGGCTCGCCATTTCAACGCGGGCGCGGCGGCCCCGGAGGTTGGGTCATCCTCTACGAACCCGAGCTTCACCTGCGGCCCGACGTCTTGGTTCCGGACCTCGCGGGTTGGAGACGAGAGCGCATGCCGGAAGTGCCGGATGCGAGCGGTTTTGATCTTGCCCCCGATTGGATCTGCGAAGTGCTTTCGCCTTCGACTGCACGGGTGGACCGAGTCCAGAAGATGCCAATTTACCTGCGCGAAGGCGTGAACCATGTATGGCTAGTCGATCCAAGGGCTCGCACTCTTGAGGTCTATCGTCGAGGAGAGGGTAACTGGGTGTTGCTTCAGAGCTACGGTAATGACGCGTTCGTGCGCGCCGAACCGTTTGCCGAAGTGGAGCTGGAGCTTTCCGCGCTTTGGCTCTCGGAATGAGTGACGAAATTCACCGCACATCCGACAGCAGCGGCCGGAGCGATCGCGCCCTACCGCCTCCACGCGTCGCTATCAGCCAATACCCACGGCAGCGCTGCCGAAACTTCGCCCATCACGGCTCCCCCCGGAGTGTGCCCTGCCCCGGGCGCGTAGGCGACGTGAGCTTCGAGGCCTGCTTGGCGCAGCCACTCCGCCGCCTTCCGAGCTTTCCGAGCGCACCCGTCCGTCCCACAGGCGATGAGCACGCGTTTGCCGCCCGCCTTCGCGTACTTGCGGGCATGGGGCACGCTCCAGTACTCATACCCGCCCTCGATGAGGACCAAATGCGGCAGCTCGGCACCGAACTCGGGGATCATCCCCACAGCCATGATGGCACCTTGAGAAAATCCAGCATAAAGGCCGGCTCCTTTGGCAAAGCGCGCACCGTGCTGTCGTCGCACAGCACTGATTGCCGCCTTAAGCTCTCGCCCCAGTGCGAAATGATCTCGGTAGTAGTACGCAGACGGATAGCGCACATCAAGGGGAGTGCCGCGCAAGCAGAGCAGAAATGCGCGCCCACCAGTTAACTTCCTCCAGTACTCGCATTCGCCTTCCGGATTTCCTCCCGCTCCGTGACTCGCAACCACCAGCGGATGCACGCCCGTTCCTCGGGGCGAATAGAATACTGCCGGCGCAAATCCAGGTACCTCGAGAGCTGAAAACGCCGGAGGAAAACCCGTTTCCGTGGATGGGCCCGGAAAGTCCCGCGCCCCTTCGGCGGGTGTCAGCGACGAGCAACCACAAAAAGCCACTGCGCACAGGGCAAGGACGAGGCGAAGCACGGGTAAAACAAGCATATTCGCTTAGTGGAAGCATACTGCGTGCCACTCAATTCGTCGTGCAATTCGAAGCGGTCCCCTGGGGACGCGAACATTATGCAGACGGCTTGTTCTCGCAGTCAACGCGCGCCCCACTCCCGTTCGAAGCAGTACGACTCCTGGGCATCGAAGATCCGGTGCGGGCAGTCGAGTTCTTCACGGCGTGGGGAGGTATTCCGCGCTATTGGGAACTCGCCGAAGCGCTCGGTCGAAACACCCGAGAAAACCTGGTGGAGCTGGTGCTCGCTCCACAAGGCCCGCTCCACTCGGAGCCCACGCGACTCCTCTTAGAGGAACAACCGCCTGCGGCAGAGCTCAAGCCTATTCTCGATGCCATTGGCATGGGCGCGCACCGAGTTTCCGAAATCGCGGGACGCATTGGCAAGCCTGCGACTTCCTTGGGTCGCGCCTTCGATCGCCTGGGTCGGCTCGGCCTCGTGCTTCGCGAAACACCGTTTGGTGAGGCTCCTCGAAATTCCAAACGCAGTCTGTATCGCATCGAGGATCCGTTTTTGCGGCTTTGGTTTCGCATGGTCTCACCGCATCGCGCAGCGCTCACGGGGGGCAACCACGAAACGCGACTGGCACTCTTGCTCAGGCACTGGCCTGGCCTCGTCGCCGCTTGTTGGGAAGATCCTTCACGCCGTGCAATTCCGCGTTTGGACAACCAACAGGGGCTCGGTGCGGTCGCAGCTTTTGGCCCAAGCACTTGATCGCGTCAGCCCAACTCAAGTGAGCCCCAAAGCCACGGGCGTGGCGAAAATGCTTGCCCAAACTGGGCCGGTCTTAAGCGGGCACGGCCGTCGCAAAGAGGACGGCGAAGGGCGTTAAGGTTGGGCACTCGGGGGAGCTGCAGGATTCTCGGGGGGCCGGCTGGCAGCAAGCGACTTATCCGCAAGCTCTCTGCCCCATTTTTGGCCCACCGCCATGGCTTCCGACATGACATGGGGTAGCCCTGCGATCACATTCTTTCCTTCTTCGGTGTCGTAGAAACGAATGACAGCAAGGAGGGTCTTTCGATCGTACGCCTTCAGGTAAATCGGGCGGCCCAAGTAGGCGCCGAGCACTCCGTAATAGAGCGGGAAGATACGCAACGCGCGCCTCACGTCACGCCCACGGCACCCTTTCCCAAGATCCCAGGCTGCGGCCGCGGCGTAGCGTGGTGAGCGATCACCGGCAAAATTGCCAGGCAGCGCAAACCATCCAAGCCTTTGAAGCGCTCAGTTCGGAGGAACGAGGCGTGGTGTGTGTCAGGCCCTGTCATGCCTTTTTCAGAATAGCGGCCGCCTTACCCAGCACTCCCACCTCAAACAAGCTATTGGCGGTAGCCTGCAGTGTTTCCTCAAGCGGAATATACCGAAGGCCCAGTGCTTGTTGCGCGCTCTCCAGGATCAGCAGCTCGCGCCCGAGATTTTGCTTGAGGAATGTTAGGCTCACGCGCTTTTGGAACAAGGCATTCGCGTAAAGAAGCCAGCGCGGTAGGCCACGTGTCACCACCTTCGCCGCTGGGAATAGCCGAGCCAGCGTCGCAGCCATCTCGCGCCACCACAGCCGTCCGTTCACCATGACCAGCCGCTGTCCGTTCACAGGTGTTTCGGACAAGCGCACACACGCCCGCGCCACATCCCGCACATCCACCACATTGAAGTTGAGATCCGGGCAACCGGGATAAGCCCGATTCAACATGTCACGGACAATCGCGGGACTCGAACCCGCATGTTCCTTCGCGAGCAACGGCCCGAGCACATAGCCCGGTGCTACCACCGCCAATTGGAACGGAGAAAGCGTCGGATCTGAGCCGCTTTTCGCCTGAATTTCGTGCGCCACCTGCTCTGAAAGAGTTTTTGCGAGACCGTAAGGATTCGTAGCAAGCGTGGCATCGTTGCACCAGTCTTTGGAGGAAAACTGATAATCCTGGTCGGCTTGATAGCTCACCATGGCCGCAATCGAGGAGAGGTGCACAACGCTCTGGGTCCGGAACGAACGGGCTGCTGCACTGAGGACGTTCTCGGTCCCCTTCACCGCAACATCGACAATCTCTTTCTGGGGATTTCGAGCGGCAAAGCTTACCACCGCCACGCAGTGGATCACACTGTCTACCTCAGCGAGCACGGTATCCCACACCGTTTCGTCCAGCACATCGGCCTTCAGCAGCGTGAGGCGTTCCGCGCCAGGCAGCGCACGGAGATGTGCCATCTTAGCCGAATTTTCGGGCTCACGAACGGCTCCGATCACACGCTGCCCCTCACCCAAAAGCCGGCTAACGACATGTGAGCCAATATAACCTGACGCGCCCGTTACGCAGATGGTTCGAATTGCATTTGGCGTCACTGCTTCACCCTAGCAAACTCGGCGCGCTCCCAAAACGGAGAACAGCCTCTTTAAGGCAGACGAAGTTGCGCCCCGATTTTTTCAACTCGTTCACCACCGCCGTGAGCCGAGCACGCTTCTTCAGCCAAGCCACGCGCAGGTCGGGCTGGTGTACAGCCAGCGCCTGCAAATCGTCGGTTTCATCGAGAAAATCAATACCGTGCAGCTCGAGGTTCACCCACGCTTCCTGCCTCAAGAGCCGTGTGTACAGGCGAGCGCCATGCTCGCCCAGCGTCGTGAGCGCGGTCCCAATGAAAGGCAAGCGCAGACCAGGTGTCACCTGAATCGGTACTTCCCAAAGCCCCTCCCCGCGCTGAAAATACGGAAACCCGATTCGATACGGACGTGTGAGCGCTGTCAGCACCCGCGGAGAATCCACGAGCGAAAAGGAGTGGCGGCCCTGCAAGCGCTGAACGCCGATCACGAGCGCCTTGGCAACATAATAAGCAGGGCAGGGAAAAACCGAGGAATCATAGAGCGCGCCTGACTCGTGGACGACTTGCAGGAGCGCATCGTTCACGAGGTAACCTGGGGCCCGAAACCCAACGTTAATGGGGCCGAGTATTTCCTGAAGCCGCTCCATCCCCCCTTTGACCTGCTCGCGCATCTTCGCGTGGGAAAGGCGTGTCAAGTCGTAACGATGATCGAGCGAATGATTCGCAAGTTCGAAGCCAACTGCGTGCAACACGGATAACCTGCGTTGGTTGCGATCGTTCTCAAGATCACGACCCACCACGAACAGGGTCAAAGGGATCCCGAGCTCCCGTGCCCAGCTTGCCAGGCGTTCAAGCGCGATGTCGTAGACTGCTCTGGGGGCGCTTTTGGCCCCAGATAACCCGTGAATCGCGTAATAACAGGCGATCTCATCCAGATCGACCGAGATGGCGCACAGGCCCCCCACGCCTACTCTCCGGCGGACTGCAAGACCACGCGCAAGATCACTCGGCGCTCGGAAGGCACTTCCGCGCGCTGGCCGTTGTTCGCGATCGCCACACTTGCGCTCAGGGTATTGAGCCGCCCTGCCTCGACACCGCGTTCCACTAACGCCGCTCGAACGGCTTGGGCACGTTGGCTGGCCAAAACCTGAGGCTCACCGAGCGTCACTGAACCGACCACGGACACACAATCGATGCTCGGCGCCGCCTTCAGATCTTCTGCCATCTTGTCTAGAAGCTTTACGCTCTCGGCGGCTGGCGTCGCCAGGTTTTGCTCGAACAACAGCGACTCTTGCAGGCTAGGAGGAGCGTTGAGCGGCACGCCCTCGGCTTGCACCTCCCCGGCGTCAATCTTTCCACAACCAGAAGGGCCAGCGGGTGCAGCGGCCTCCACGGTCGCCGGATCGAACGCTGGAGCATCCACTTGAACCGGACCCGGAACGCAGGAGTCGGGTGCTGGCGGCGTAGCGCTACACGGCACCGTTTCGTAGGTCTTCAGATACGCACGCAAGGCCTCTTCGTAAATGCCACGCACGCGGTACTCCAAACGGACTTCCGGTGGTGTCAAATTGGGTGTTTCGGTATTGGGTTGGGGTGAAAAAATGACCTCGAAGACCGACATCGGCACGGGAAATTCCAGCTCCTTCGTCTTCACGATCGAGCGCGCGACGCACATGCCCTTCCAAGTTTGCGGGGTACACGGCGCTGTCGTTGGACCCGCACAAGCCCCGACGGCAACGAACACTAATCCACACGCTATCCACAACTTCACGGGCGGGAGTGTCGATGATAGGCGTCGGGAAGGCAAGGCCCGGCCTTATCACTTGTTCTCAGCTGCGGGCTCGCGCATACACCCAAGCTGTGACGGCGGCAGCTCCCGGAGTGCTCGACCTCGATGCTGGGCTTCAAAGGCTTGGATATTCGGAGTTCCGACCGGGTCAGCGCGAGTCCATTCTGGCATTGCTCGAACATGGCAAGTTGCTTCTGGTGGCGCCAACCGGAGGCGGTAAGAGTCTGTGCTATCAGCTTCCGGGTTCGCTGCTTTCGGGAACCACGGTGGTGATCTCCCCGTTGATCGCGCTCATGCACGATCAGGTTTCGGCGCTCACGGCACGCGGCATTTCTGCGACCTATTTAGCCGCCACGCTACCACCCGAAGAGACCAAGAAGCGTCTGGCGAAGCTGGCCCGGGGCGACTATCAGCTCCTGTACGTTGCCCCTGAGCGACTGGCCTATCCAGGTTTCCGCGCGACTGTGCGCGCACTCTCCTGCCCGCTCATCGCGATCGATGAAGCGCATTGCATCAGCGAATGGGGCCATGATTTTCGCCCTGATTATTTGGGGATTGGGGACTTTGTGCGCCAGATGGTGGGCGTCAAGATCTTAGCCTGTACTGCGACAGCGACCCCCATCGTGCGGGATGAGATCTTGCAACGCCTAGGGCTCGGCTCTGACACGCCGCAAGTGCTGCGCGGTTTTGCGCGCCCCAATTTGATCCTGCGAGCGCGGGAAATTTCATCACTGCGTGAACGAGAAAAACACGTGGATGCGACGCTGGAAGAGGCGCTCGGGAAGCCCAAGAAGCCGCTGGGAACGGCGATCGTCTATTCTCCCACGCGTAAAGGCGCGGAGAAGGAAGCTGCGCGCTTGGCGGCACTGGGGTGGCATACGGCGGCGTATCATGCCGGCTTGCCTTCGAAAGAGCGCGAGCGGGCGCAAGCCAGCTTTATTCACGGTGAGGCAACCATCGTGGTGGCCACCAATGCGTTTGGCATGGGCATCGATCGCGGTGATGTGCGCGCCGTGGTGCATCTGGGGCCGCCCGGCTCGATCGAAGCTTACTATCAAGAAGTCGGGCGTGCCGGTCGAGACGGTGAACCGGCGATAGGTTTACTGCTAGCACGACCCCAAGATCTGGCACTCCGCCGCCAGCTCTTGCAGAAGGAAGTGGACGGGCGCGCGCCCGATGCGAACGTGGTCGAGCACAAGTGGAACCTCTTCCTTGAGCTCATGCGCTGGGTGGAGGGGGGCAGCTGCCGCCACGACGCGATTCTGCGCTACTTCGAGGATGAAGCCGAAACACTGCAGGGTTGCGGGCGCTGTGACGTATGCTTGGGCCTTGCAACAGACGACGACGCGGACGAGCAAGAGACGGCGCTCATCGTCAGAAAAGCTCTGAGCGCCGTCGCGCGCGTGCACGCGCAGCTTGGCTTGACGGCCGCAGTGAAGCTCGCACGGGGCCAAAAAGATCCGCGTTTGGAGAGGATGGCGCTCGAGGATTCACCGACATTCGGTGTGCTCAAGGCCTATTCCGAAGAGTGGCTCACTAAGCTCTTGCGACGCTGCATGACCGCCGGCTGGCTGGGCTTCACCAAAGATGAGCGTCCGCTCATCCGCCTCACACTAGAAGGCCGAGAAGCGATGAAGGGGCTGCGCCCGATTCGTCTGCGCCTACCCCCACGCGACCGTTCGCCCGCGCCCTTGGCCAACTCCGCGGGAGCACGTGCGGGCACGCGCGCCGACGAAGCCATCGATCCCGCGTCGCATGCTCTCTTCGAAGCTTTGCGGGGCCATCGCTTGGAGGTGGCCCAAACCCAAGGCGTGCCTGCGTACGTGGTCGCGAGTGATCGCACGCTTCGGGACATTGCAACGCTCCGTCCCAAGACAGAAGCGGCACTCCTACTCGTTCATGGGATCGGCCCCGCCAAAGCTGCTGCCTATGGGCAGGGATTTCTGCAAGTGGTGCAAGCGAACCCACAGGAATGACATGTTTCACCTAAAAAACGCACAACTCAACGTGGAAATTCTGGATCCTGCTCTGGATCTCGCTCGCTTGGGCTCGCGCTATTGCGTCGGCGGCTACATCTATCAAGTGACCGACCAAGCCTTGGGGCCGCTCTTGGCTGGGCCGCAGTTTCCGGCGACAAATCCCGATGTCTTTCACGGCCAAGGGGCACCCGAACAATTTGTACGCGTGCTCAATGAAAACGCCGAGCTGGGAGAAGAGGTCGCTGTGATTGGCGTCGGGCGAGTCAGGCGCACGGGCCAGCTGAAGCCCTCGTTTGCGCATAACAACCCCGAGGTATTGCGCTTCCTACCCTGGCTGGTTGAGAGTACGCCCACGTCGTTCACGTTAACCAGCGAAGACACATTTGAAGATCAAGCTTATCGCCTGAAGCGCACGGTCTCACTCAACGAACGCTCACTCTCCTCGGAGACCCAGATTGAAAACACGGGGGCTCGGCCTTTGCCCATCGAGTGGTTTGCCCATCCGTTCTTCCCGCTGACCGATGGCGGCACTTGTTGCAAGCCCTCGCTCGCCGTAAGAGTCCCAGAAAATGCGGGATATGCGCTGAACCAGGCTGGATTCATCGAACAAAAAACTCAAAGCGATTGGGCGCGTGGCTATTACCTTGCCCTCGAATTTGAGCCAGCAACTGAGCCCCTGCGGATGCTTCAGCGGCACCCAAAGCTTGGGCAAGTGCTAGCGGAGACGAACTTTCCGCCTCAACGCTTGCCAATTTGGGGTAACGACAGAACGTTCTCGTTCGAGCCCTATTTCATCCGCGAGCTCAGTGCGGGCAACTCAGCCGAATTTGGCATCCGCTACGACTTCTGAGTCTTGAGAGGTTGAGCATCCCCAAGTGCTCCCAAACTTGTCCGTGACCTCTATCTCAAACTCGAACACAAGATAGTAAGCATATGCTTACTATCTTTCAAGCAACAAAAAGGGCTGCTCGCCTGGCGTGCGACGCGGCCCGCAAACCCTCTCCCGGTTGTGCATCACCACCAACTTGGTGTCCACTCCACGCGGCTCAAGCTTAGGCGCGGATTTCACGCCACCTCAACGATCACGTAAGAACGCTTTTTTGCGGGGACGATCAGCTCCACTTCATCCCCTAATCGTTGGCCTAAGAGCGCTCTTCCGAGCGGAGAGCCTGCGGTGAGCACGACCACCTCCAACGCTTGAGCCTTGCCCGAGCCCGCCTCACAGGCTGAGAGACGCGCACCTGCTCCAGCAGGTGCCAAAAGAAAGCACGATTCATCTCCTGAGTCCTGATCTTCCAAGCGTACGAGCGCACCCATGGCAAGCGGATCCTCCTCCGAAAACTTTCGAGCTCGCAGCATCGACAGCTTGTTGAGCCCCTCGACGAGTTCAACAACACGGAGAGCTTGGCCACGCGCCAAATAGCTCACTTCCGTCGATCGCATGTCTTTATCGCCCTCGGAACGCGCTTCCTCGTGCGTCGCGCCTTCCCGAGACTGCTGATGCGCATGCTCCATCACGGCCAGCTCTGCCTCCAACTGTCGCTTGAGGACTGCCAGCAACTCAGCTTTGTCGGTCTCACCAATCACGCAATCGGTAGCCTCCGTGCTGCAACCCGGGGGAGCGCGGGGTGGTGCGATTCTCTGCGGTTCACAATTTCCCTCGGGCGCACATGGGCGGGCCGCTCGGCCCAAGCCGCCAGTAAATCCGTATCCAGCAAGTGCGTCGGGACCACATTGGCGAGTGCCGCGCTGAGTGTGCTGCGAACGTTGGGGATCTCCTGCTCCAGCTCCGATAGGAGCTCCGCCATGCGCTGTCGTTTGAGCCCCTCTTGGGAGCCGCACAGATTACAGGGCAGAATCGGAAACGCCTGCTCCTTCGCAAACTCCCGAATCGAAGACTCTGAGCAACCGATGAGCGGGCGAATCACTTCGAACTTGCCATCATCCGTGCGGTAGGAAGCTGGCATGGCCTGAAGCTTTCCAGAATACAGCATGTTCAAGAGAAAGGTCTGGATCGCGTCGTCTCGATGATGGCCAAGGGCGATCTTGTTGCAACCGAGGCGCTCAGCTGCAGAGTAGAGGATCCCGCGCCGCAGCCGCGAACAGAGCGAGCAATAGGTTGATTTACTGTCCAGATGAGATGTCACAACGGAGTAGGTGTCTTCGGAAAGGATCTCGAAGTTGTACGCTTTGTCCGTGAGCCACTTTTCGAGAGTCGTCCCGTCGTAGCCAGGCTGTTGCTGATCCAAGTGCACCGCGATAAGCTCAAATGCAAACGGCAGCTCTCGCTTCAAACGCTGTAAAAGCTGAAGCAAGGTGTAGCTATCCTTGCCTCCACTCACCGCCACCAAGATCCGATCCCCTTCGGCAACCAAAGCGTATTTCTGACAGGTCCGCTTCAACTCGCGGTACAGCTGGTGCTCGGGATCTCGCATGGCGGCTGTACGCTACCCCAAAACCTCCAGTTTTGGCCCCCAAGCACCACCCGTGGGCGGGAAAATCGCTCCTGAGGTCTGGCACACGCGGTTCTGAGGGATTAGCTTCCGAGCCGCTTGCCCGCTCTCAAAGCCAAAAGCGGGCCTCCTCCATTCCGTTCTAAGCACACCGTCTAAACACGAGACTATCGCATGCTGACTTGGGTCGCCAAAACACTCTTCGGAACCTCCAACGATCGCGCCGTCAAGCGCATGTCGCCCAGAGTATCCCGCATCAATGACCTTGAGCCTGGGCTAGCCAAGCTGAGCGATGCCGGGCTCAAGGCCAAGACGGCAGAGTTCAAGGAGAAGCTAGATAGCGGTGCCAGCTTGGACGATCTGTTGGTGGAGGCCTTCGCCGTGTGCCGAGAAGCCAGCAAGCGGGCTCTCGGCATGCGCCACTACGACGTGCAGCTGATGGGTGGCATGGTGCTGCACGAAGGCCGAATTGCCGAAATGAGAACTGGCGAGGGCAAGACGCTGGTGGCCACCTTGCCCATCTATCTGAACGCGCTCGAAGGGCGCGGCGTGCACTTGATCACCGTCAACGATTACCTAGCGACTCGCGATGCCGAGTGGATGGGCAAGATCTATAATTTCTTGGGGCTCACGATCGGCACCGTGGTGAATAACCAGACCGACGAAGAGAAGCGGGAAGCTTATAAGCGCGATATCTGCTACGGCCAAAACAACGAATTCGGTTTTGACTATCTGCGCGACAATATGAAATTTTCCGCGCTGGACTACGCGCAACGGCAGCTCAATTTTGCCATCGTCGACGAGGTGGACTCGATTCTGATCGACGAGGCACGCACGCCGCTCATCATCAGTGGTGCCGCTGAAGCCGCGAGTGAAAAATATCGCACGCTCAACGATGTTTTAGGCAAATTGCGCAAGGATGAACACTACGCGGTGGACGAAAAAGGCCACAGCGCGACGCTCACCGATGAAGGCGTGGACCTGGTTCAGAAGATGCTCGGCATCAGCAATCTCTACGATCCCATCAATATCCAATTTCTGCACATCAGCAATCAGCTGCTGCGCGCGCACGCGCTGTACAAGCGCGATCAGCAGTACATGGTGTCTCCCGACGGCAAGGTTCTCATCATCGATGAGTTCACGGGGCGCGTACTTTCCGGCCGGCGATGGAGCGATGGCCTGCACCAGGCTGTCGAAGCCAAAGAGAACGTACGGATTCAAGAAGAGAGTCGCACGATGGCGACCATCACCTTCCAAAATCTATTTCGCATCTACAAAAAGCTGGCGGGCATGACGGGCACCGCCGAAACAGAAGCCCAGGAATTTAGCACCACCTACAAGCTAGATGTGGTCGCCATTCCAACCAACAAATCAGCCGTCCGGGAAGACAGCCACGACCTGGTTTACAAAACCGAAAAAGAGAAATTCACAGCGGCTATCAACGAAATCCTAGAGATGCAGAAGATCGGGCGCCCGGTTCTGGTCGGCACGACCAGCGTCGAGAAGAGCGGTGCCATCAGTCGCATTCTCACTAAGAAGAACGTGGCGCACCACGTTCTGAACGCCAAGCATCATGAGAATGAGGCCTATGTCGTGGCTCAGGCAGGTCGAAAAAGCGCGATCACCGTTTCAACGAATATGGCGGGCCGCGGGACGGACATTCTTCTGGGGGGCAACCCCGAAATGCTAGCTCGCCTTGAATTCAAGGAACACGATCGGCATCCCGATGCCGAGCCAGAAGCCTTCGCGGCATTGGTGAAGGAGTACCAAGAACGCTGCAAGCTCGAGCACGACGAAGTGATCGAACTCGGAGGCCTCCACATCCTCGGCACCGAGCGCCATGAGTCGCGCCGCATCGACAATCAGTTGCGCGGTCGAGCTGGGCGCCAAGGGGATCCTGGCTCAAGCCGTTTCTATCTTTCGCTCGAAGACGATCTGATGCGCATCTTCGCCGGCGATCGCGTGAAGAATCTCATGGATCGCATGGGCATGCCCGATGATGAGCCGATTGAGCATCCTTGGGTCAGCAAAAGCGTCGAAAATGCCCAACGCAAGGTGGAAGAACGCAACTTCGACATTCGCAAGAATTTGCTCGAATACGACGACGTGATGAACGCTCAGCGTAAGACGGTCTACTCCCTCCGTCAACAGCTTCTCACCGGCCGCTACGCGCCGGAAGAAATCGACGAAACGGGCAAACTCACCGGCAATTCACGCATTATTCCCGTCGATGAGTCGATCGCCGAGGCGGTGCGTCCGCTGATTGCTCAGCTCGTGGGCATGTATTCCGAAGAGCCTCTGCATCCGCGCGCAGCGGATGGAAAATCCAGAGCGCCCACACCCGCGGAGCTCAAAGAGGCCAAGCCGCTCGTTGAGTTGGAGTCGCTACAGCGTGAGGTTTACCAGCTGTGGGGCGTGAAGCTGGATCTGGAGGCGCGAAGGAAGCGCGACGCACTCGGCACGGTTGAGGAGCTGGATCTGCTGGTGTGCCAGGGGCTTTCGGAGCAGCGCGAGCGCATGCTGGATCTCCTAGACCGGGTCATCAGCGCCATGGTGGAAGAATGTTGCCCACCCAACAAGCAGGCCGAAGATTGGGATTTTCGCGGGATCCACGAGAGCTTCAAGGAATTCTTCAAGACCTCCACGAACAATGACGTCGACAGCTTCGGCGACGCCGACCGCCTGGTACGCACTTTGTTTGATCGCGCTGAGCTTTTGTATCGCGAAAAAGAAAAGGAACACGGCGTTGAGCTATCAATGCGAGTTTTCCGACACATCTACCTCGAAGCCATTGATGAAGCTTGGGTGGAACACCTGAATAACATGGAGCACTTGCGGGATGGGATTGGCCTCCGCGGCTACGGGCAGCGCGATCCTAAAAATGAGTACAAGAAGGAAGGCTACAATCTTTTCTTGAACATGATCGCGCGCGTCTCGAGCACCGTGCTCACCCGCTTCTTCGAAGTGAAGATCCAGCGCACCGAGGAAATTGCGGCACTGGAAGCTGCTGCCGGGGAGCGGCACTTGGCGGAGCTCGAAAACGCCGTCGCACGCCACCCCGGCGAGCTGCCGCTAGATGGCAGCAGCGAAGAAGATCTCCTGACTCAGAAGCGTGAATCGGTGTCGGCTCCGCCCCCCGTGACACGAAAGGCGCCTAAGATCGGACGCAATGATCCCTGCCCTTGTGGCTCAGGAAAGAAATTCAAGCAATGCCACGGGGCCTCGCTTGAGGACGAAAGCGAAGAAGGCCCGCGCGCCTAAGCACCCCTGAGCGAGCCTGCACACGTGAACCCGAACGCTCGCATCGTTGTTCTGGATGGCTTCACCCTCAATCCGGGCGATCTTTCCTGGAGCGCGCTTGCCGAGCTTGGCACATTGACTGTCCACGACCGAACGCCCCCGTCCGAAGTCGTGGCCCGGGCGCTCAACCAGGATCTGATTCTCACCAACAAGACGCAGATCACGCGCGCCACGTTCGAACAGCTCCCAGAATTGAAGGCCGTGTGTGTGCTGGCCACGGGCTTCAATATTGTCGACGTTGCCTGCGCCAAAGAACGACAGATCCCAGTCTGCAATGTGCCCAGCTACGCCACGGAAAGCGTCGCCCAAGTCACGTTGGCACTTTTACTGGAGCTCGCGAGTCGCGTCGGTGTGCATGCAGCTGCGGTGCAGCAAGGGGATTGGGTATGCTCCTTAGATTTCTCCTTCCAAAAGGCCCCGCTTCTGGAGCTCTCCGGAAAGCTGTGCGGAATCGTTGGTTTCGGTACGATTGGACGCCGTTTTGCTGAACTTGCGCACGCGCTCGGCATGCGCGTTTGGGCTACCCCGTCGCGTTCGGCTGCTGCTCCGCCCTACGCGCACTTCGAATTCAAACCCCTGGAAGAGCTGCTCAGTGCCGCCGATGTAGTCAGCCTGCATTGCCCGCTCACCCGCGAGACGGAAAAGCTAATTAACGCCGATAGGCTGGCACTCATGAAGCCAAGCGCCCTGCTCCTTAACACCTCCCGCGGTCCTCTGATCGATGAAGCCGCGCTCGCGCTGGCCTTGCAGCGTGGCGCCCTGGCTGGCGCAGGCTTGGATGTTCTCTCCACAGAGCCGCCTAGCGCTGCCAATCCGCTGTTGGCGGCGCCCCACTGTGTCATCACTCCCCATATTGCTTGGGCATCGTTCGAGGCTCGGCAACGCTTGATGCAAGCGACCGTAGAGAATGTTCGCGCATTTTTAGCGGGCACTCCACGCAACGCTGTGAATTTGTAGCATTGGTCTCAGACGCTCGGTTCGCCGGTGAGCTGCACCGCAAGTGTCTAATTGGGCAATAGCTGGAACTCAGTGTACTTTGTCCGCATGCAGAAGGCCGATGAAAGCTACCTCACGTCGTCTGATCTTGGCCTAGACAAGGATTCGATCAAGCGGTCCATCGCGAACCACATCGAATATACGCGCGTGACCGATGAGTCGAGCGCCACCCCACTCGATTTTTACTGGGCAGTAGCCCGCTCGGTCCGGGATCGCATGGTCGATCGCTGGAACAAGACACAACACTCAGCACACGCCCCAACTGCCCGGCGCGTATATTACCTGTCGCTCGAGTTTTTGCTCGGGCGTTTGCTTGAAACGAATCTCTTGAATGTTGGGCTGTACGAACCGGTTCGGGAAGCCCTGGCCGAGCTCGGCTACGACATTCAGGACCTGTTGGCTGAAGAACAAGACGCGGGGCTCGGAAACGGAGGCCTCGGGCGCCTCGCCGCCTGCTTCTTAGATTCGATGGCCACCGCTGGGCTGCCAGCCGTCGGCTATGGGATCCGCTACGAATACGGCATTTTTCGGCAAGAAATAGCCAATGGTGCGCAGCTGGAGCGTGCCGATAACTGGTTGCGCTACGGCAACCCCTGGGAAGTCGAGAAGCCTGCGCGCATTTTTCCCGTGCGATTTGGAGGTCGGGTGCATAGAGCCACGTCGAGTGGCGGCAAGGACCATTTTCACTGGGAAGGTGCAGATGTGGTCATGGCAATGGCACATGACATCTTGATCCCAGGTTACGGGAACGGGATAGTCAACACGCTACGCCTTTGGTCTGCCAAGGCGGCTCGTGAATTCAGCTTCGCGGATTTCAATCGCGGCGATTACCTGCAATCGCTCTATGATAAAAATGCCACGGAGAATATCTCGCGCGTTCTCTACCCCAACGACATGGTGGACCAAGGGCGTGAGCTTCGCTTCAAGCAGGAGTATTTCTTTGTCTCTGCCACGTTGCAAGACGTGATCGCTCGCCATCTTGTGGCGTTCCCAACCTTGGAAAATCTCCACGAGAAGGCTATTTTTCAGCTCAATGATACGCACCCCGTGATCGCGATCGCCGAGCTCTTACGCATCCTCCTCGATGAGCACGATCTGCCCTGGGAGGTCGCTTGGAATTCGGTAACGCAAGCCTTTGCCTACACCAACCACACCGTCATGCCCGAAGCGCTGGAGCATTGGGAAGTGGCCCTGATGGAGCGTTTGCTGCCACGGCACCTCCAGCTCATCTATGAGATCAACCGGCGCTTCTTGGAAGACGTCCGAAAAGCGTATCCGGGGGACACTGAGCGGCTCCGCCGTATGTCATTGATCGATGAGAACGGCAGCCGGCGCGTGCGCATGGCTCACTTGGCCATCGTAGGAAGCCGCGCGGTGAATGGTGTCTCGAAGCTCCACACCAACATTATTAAGGAGCGTCTGTTTCGTGACTTTGCCGAATGGACGCCCCAAAAATTCAACAACAAGACCAACGGTATCACGCCGCGCCGCTGGCTGCTTGCGGCCAATCCTGGGCTTTCTCGGCTGATTACCTCGCACATTGGCGACGCCTGGGTCACCCACCTTGACGAACTGCACAGGCTCTCACCCTTGGCGGAGAATGCTGAATTTCGTCGTGCGTGGCAGCTGGTGAAGCGCCAAAACAAGCGGTACTTGAGCGCGTACTTACGCAAAACTTTCGGATTCGCTGTGGATCCAGCGTCTGTGTACGACGTGCAGGTCAAGCGCCTACATGAATACAAACGGCAGCTCCTCAATATCTTGCAAATCATCGCACAGTATCACGACATTTTAAGCGGCAAGCCAACGGGGCCTGCACGCACCTACCTGTTCGGAGGTAAGGCGGCTCCCGGGTATGTAGCCGCTAAGTCGATCATTGAGCTCATCACTGGCGTCGCGCGGGTTCTGGAGGTTGATCCGCAAGTGAGTGCTCAGCTCCGCGTCGTGTTCGTACCGGATTACAACGTTTCCCTGGCTGAAAAGCTGGTGGTTGCGGCAGAGGTGTCCGAACAGATCTCGTTGGCTGGCACTGAAGCCTCCGGCACGAGCAACATGAAATTCGCACTCAATGGTGCGCTCACGATCGGAACGCTCGACGGCGCGAACGTTGAGATCATGGAGGCTGTAGGTAGAGAGAATATCTTTGTTTTCGGCCTCACTTCAGATGAAGTCGAACACCGGCGCGCGCAGGGATACCGCCCTCAGGCGATCTGGGAAACCGATCCAGAACTCAAAGCGGTGCTCGACAGCATTGAACGAGGTACTTTTTCTCACGGCAATCGCGACAAGTTCAAGCCCTTGCTCGACGGCCTGCGCTATCACGACCCGTATTTCGTGTGCGCCGATTTTCGCAGCTACCGCATCTGCCAGCACAGTGTCGGCGAAGCCTACCGCAACGAGGAACACTGGCTGCGCCAATCCATCTTGAACTCAACCAATATGGGCATCTTCTCGAGCGACCGGGTGATCGACGCGTATGCGCGGGAAATTTGGCAAGTGGAAGGCGCGGGAATGCCCAGGTTCTAGCTTTCCCCTGACGCATGCTATGCCTCCGCCCGGTCCCCATGATCGAGGCTTTGAACTTGAGCAAAGAGTATGGAGCGTTCAGCGCGGTCCGCGACCTTTCGTTCTCAGTCAGCGCAGGCCAGGTGGTTGGGTTCTTGGGTCCGAATGGCGCCGGGAAGACCACCACGCTCCGCATGCTTGCAGGCTTCTTGGGGCCTAGCCGAGGTACGGTCCGAGTTCTCGGCCACGATGTCTCCGAAGAGCCCATGCGAGCGCGCCGGGCCATCGGCTACATGCCCGAGGCCGCGCCGCTGTATCCTGAAATGCGCGTGGCTGAATACCTCGCTTTTCGTGCGGCGTTGAAGCTCGTACCGCGCCGAGAACGGAAGCTTGCTGTCCAACGCGCGATGGACCTTTCGCGCGTCGCAGACATGCGCAACACCGTGATTGGCCACCTCTCCAAAGGCTATCGACAACGCGTGGGGCTGGCCGATGCGTTGGTGTCTAATCCGCCGCTTTTGATCTTGGATGAACCGACAGCCGGCCTCGATCCGAACCAAATCCGAGAAGTGCGCGAACTGATTCATAGTTTGGCGCGGGAGCACACCGTGCTGCTCTCGACCCATATCCTGTCTGAAGTGGAGGCGATCTGTGAACGCGCCTTAGTGCTGCATCAGGGCCAGTTGGTGGCGGAAGGGCCGATCGGGGAGCTGCTGCGGCACCGCCAATCGCGACGGGTGTACTGGGAGCTGCGCGATGCCCCGGGTATGGCAAAAAGCTTGCTCGAAAGCCTGGGTGCCAAGACCCTCTCGCAGGTAGAAGCGTCTCACTCACAGATTCTCACCTTAGAAACAGAGTGGACGCCTGACGTCAGCGATGTTGAGCTTCAACTGGAAAAAGCAGTGACTCAGCTGGTCGAGCACCAGGTCGGCGTCCGACGCGTGGAGACGGCACGCGCGAAACTGGAGGAAGTCTTCTCTGCCCTCACCGAAGCTCAACCAACACCCCTCCCAGACAGGCCCGCTGCCCAGCGTGAGGAGCTCCGCTCATGACGGGTTTTTGGGCGATCTATCGGCGCGAGCTTTGGGCGCTTTGGGTCACGCCGGTTGCCTGGATCCTGCTCACAACGTTTCTGTTGCTTCAGGGCGGAGTCTTCTACTCGATCGTATTGCATTTCTCGGGCGCCACCGAGCTTAGTTTCGACAACGGCCCCATCGAATCCTACTTCGGGCAAGGCTCCATCTTCTTGCTGATGACCCTGCTCCTCATGTGCCCCGCCCTGAGCATGCGTTCCTTCGCTGAAGAGCAACGAAGTGGCACCATTGAACCCCTGCTCACCGCACCGGTACGAGCTTCTGCCATTGTACTCGGCAAGTACCTAGCAACGTTCACTACGTACCTGCTCATGTGGAGCCCCACGCTCCTTTATCCAGTAATTCTCAGGGGAACGGGCGTGGTCGATCCGTGGGTTGTCGCTAGCAGCTACCTCGGGCTTGCGCTGCTGGGCGCGGCTTATCTGGCAATCGGGACGCTGATGAGCGCGCTCACCAAGAGCCAGCTTGCTGCACTCATGCTCAGTGTCCTTTTGCAGTTTGGCATTTTTGTGTTGGGTGTCGGGGAGTACATCTTCGAGCCAGGCCCCTTGCACGCCCTTTGTTCGCACGTCTCGATGCTGAGCCACATGGAGGAATTCAGCAAAGGCATCGTCGATCTGCGACGCATCGTCTTCGACCTGAGCTTGGTAATTTTGGCACTCTTCGTGACAACGGAGGTGGTGGATTCATGGCGTTGGAGCTGAAACCTCAACAGCTTTTGAGGAAATTCATGCGCGCCGTTGGGCTCCTGTCGGCTGTGGCGGTCGCCGCCATGGCGATCACCACTGTGTGCGTCAACATTCTGGTGCATCGCTTCTATGCGCGTTGGGATTTCACGAGCGCCCAGCTCTACACGCTATCGCCAGCAACCGAGGATTCGCTCAGCTCACTTCGTGAACCGGTGGAAGTCACAGTTTTCCTCGCGCGAGCCGATCCACTGAGCAGTAATGTGCGGCAGCTTCTGGCCGCGTACGGAGCCAAAACGACGCTCCTTCGGCCTCGCTTTGTCGATCCTGATCGCGATCCCACCGCCTTCGCAGCGCTCCGCGCGAAGTACGGCATCGTCGCCGGCAAGACTGAGGATGGTCGGGTGCTGACAGACGCGGTCATCGTATTGGCTCAGGACCAGAAGCGCTGGTTCATCACGCTCGAGAATATCGTGCGCCACGACGAAGACACTGGCAACAACCAGCCCAAGCTAGAGCAGGCACTCACCGAGGGCCTCCGCAACCTACAAGCCGCCAAACCCTCGCGCATCTGCATCACCACCGGGCATGAAGAGTTGTCGCGGGAGAACGCAGGCCCACAAGGCTTGAGCGCTTGGGTGGCGGAGCTCACCAAGAGCAACTACGGGGTCACTGCTACCGATCTCAGTACTCCCCTGCGAGCCGACGCGTTGAATGACTGTGATGCTGTACTCATTGCGGCTCCCGAGCGCCGTTGGTCCGCAGAAGCTACCGCCAGCCTGATCGCCTACACCCAAGCGGGGGGCAGAATTTTGGCGTTTTTGCCGCCTAATTTGGCAACTTCTGAAGTTGCACTGACGGGGCTAGAGTCCTGGCTGAGCGAGCTCGGTGTTCAAGCTGGACGCGACGTCGTGATTGAAGGCGATCCCGAGCTACGCCTGCCCTCTGGGATCGGGGAAACCTTCTTTGTTGACTCAAAGCCCCACGCGGTGACTCAAGCGCTGGCGCGCCCTGGGAGCAAGGTTCAGTACCGACTACTCGTCAGCTCAGCGCAATCTTTCTCGCTCCTCGGAACGACCAATCCGGCAACCTTGACACCACTTCTGGAAACTTCAGACGCTTCCTTTAGCCTTAGTACGCCTGGGCTCTTCGCCGATGCCGAGCGACAACCCACGCTGAGCGACGCCAAACGCCGAGGCCCGCTCACCTTGGCCTTCGCCTTCGAGCGCAAGACTCAGCAAGCCAACAAGGCTAGCCGCGTCGTACTGGTGGGCGCAGGGAATCTTGCTTGGTCTCGGACGTTTCAAGATCCAACCTGGATGGGCGATAAGCTGTTTGTCGAAAGCGCCATCTCTTGGCTGCTCGCGCGCCCTTCGTTGGTCAATGTACCTGAAAAACCGACTCATCCAGCGGGCCTTGCCTTGTCTGAAGCTTCGCTGGCCGAGCTTTTTCGCTACGTCCTGATCTACATGCCGCTCTCCATACTGTGCATGGGCGCGTGGGTTCTGCTGCGACGCAAAAGAGACGAAGAGCGCTCGCGCAAGGAAAGCGGGGGAGCGTGACGGAGGCCGCGCGCCGCCTGTGGATCACGTTTTGCGCGCTTGGCCTGGCGTTCACGTCACTTCTGTTTGTAGTGGCAACCACGCTCACTGCCACCAGCGATGAGCAGCAACTTCGTGCTCATCATCTTTTCCCGAATATTCACCCAACCGACGTCACTGAAATCAGTTTGCGCCGACCTACGCAACGCTTCGTGCTCAAGCGGGATCGCGCCGCTGATAGCGAAAATTGGCGAATCACAGCTCCTGTCGAAGGGGACGCCGACGCGGCGCTGGTTGAGAACCTGTTGCGTGGCTTGGAGCGCGCAACGGTCCAGAGGAAGCTTGAGTTCACCCCCGCGGATCGCGTTCGCTGGGGGCTCAATGCGCCATTGTTTGAGCTTTCTTTTGTGGAAAATGAGCAAGCTTCCACACTCCGTTTGGGCGCGAACGTCGTCGGCGCGGAAGCTTCGGCTTATGTCGAAGTGAGCCGCACCGGTTCCACCGAGACGAACGTCTACGTGGTCGGGAAGGAACTCACAGCTGACTGGCAATTCGACCTCAACACGCTCCGCCGTATTCAATTTTTGCCCTATGGCTCTGTGGAAGTGCGAGGTCTGGAAGGCCACACACCAAGGGCCAACTTCAGCCTGGAGCGGAGCGAGCAAGGGATCTGGTTGGTGACAACGGGGCGTCGTAGTGTCGCCCAACGCCAACGCATTCAAGCACTCTTTGAAGCACTCGTGGACATGGACGATGCGGCGCCAACCGACCTGAAACTCGCGCAGGCAAGCCAAGGCGCTGATAGCGCGCGCTTTACACTCACACTACTGCCGAAAGACCGCTCAAATCCCAAAGCTGTTCTGAGCTTCGGCGGAGAATGCCCAACTGACAAGAATCTCTCGTTGGCCGTGAGGTCTGAGCCAGATCCACTCGCGCTCTGCATCCAAAGAAGCTTCTTGGATCGTTTGCGCCTGACACCGGAGGAGCTGCGCGGGAATGCTCCATTCTGGTTGCGGTCAGATGAGGTCGAGCAACTTAGGATCGTTTCCGGGGCGCAAGCGTTGGTGTTGGAACGTGCCGATAAAGCCTTTGTGCTCAAGGAGCCCGCCAGAAGCCCCGTCGCGCTCGAAGTGGGCAATCAGCGGCTAGAGGCCATCCTTGCTGTACGCGGGGAACCGTTACCCGCGCACGCGCCGCTCCTAGCTCCGATCACACTGATTGAGCTTGAATCCCAGTCATTCTCCGACGCACCGTATTTCACTGAATCGGCACGCTTGGGAGCTCCGGATGCCAAGGGAACGTGCCTGCTGGAACGCGCGAGTGATGGTGCGCTATTCGCGCTCTCCGAAGGCGAAACGGCAGTGCTCCGCCCGGATGCTACGCTACTCAAGCCTCTCAAGGTTTTGGATATCCCACGCGCACGTATTGCCCGTGTCAGCGTCAAGGGCCCAGGATTTGAGCAAGCCTTCGAGCAACGGACTCTCGGAGTCTTCCAGCTTCTATCCCCGAAAGGCTTCCAACACGACGCCTCGGTGATCGATGCGATCGTCGGGACGCTGTCGGCGCTCGACGCCGCGCGCTGGGTGGCAGATACGCCCGCAGCACACCACGGGCTTTCAGGACAGGCAGCCTGGACGCTTCAGCTCTCTCTCAACAAAACGGATCCGGATAGCGCGAAGCCAACGTTGCCAAGTGACATTACATTGCGCCTCGGCGCGCGCGCGCCTGGTGGCTACTACGCCAGTGTTGATACGCTTGACGGTGTGTTTGTGTTGCCGACGTCGAGCTTCGAAACAGTCACAGCCTGGGCCTTCGACCGCGGACTTTGCCAAATCCTGCCGGATTGGGCCTCCAACATCGTGATCCGCAGCAGCAGCCACAAGCTCACGCTAAATGCACGCGGCGGCACTTGGGTCGCAACCGATGAGCTCGGTCACGATTTGCGGCAAAGAGCGGAAGAAGTGCTCGAGGCGCTGGGCAACCTGCGCGCAGAGGCGGCGTTGCACCCAGGGCCCGCCCTTGGGTTGGAGGGGCTGTCGCCCCCGTGGCTGACCGTCGAGGCCACCGCCCGCGAGGCTGGGGAAGCGAAAATAGAGTGTCAGATAGGCGCTGGAGACAGCTGGCGGAACACGAGCATCTACTACATGAGACGCGCCGGGACCGATGCCACATTCGCAATCGCCCGCTCGAAGGCACAGGCACTTTCGACAGATTTCTAGCCTCGAGCCCACCCTAATAAACTTCAGTTAGCCGCTGAGACAATTAGGCTTTAGTTGGCCGCTTCGTCCTTCTTGCGATGGCTCCAAATCACGTCCCAATTCTCGCGGTAGCTATCGTTTGAAACCTGTGCTGGCCCTTTCTTGTGGCGAGACTCAGCGGCCGCCACGGGGCTGGCGACATCGGCCTGGCTCGGTGCTGGCCCCTTGAAGAGCGTTTCAACGTCACATAAGAGCGGGAATTCTTGCCGCGGCCGAAGCGCGACCACTTCACCTTGGAGCGGTTTACCTTCCACCAGCGGGTGAACCGAGCCGAGCTCCAAGTTGTCACCACGTCGGCGGAGGATGCGATAGCCGCCATCAGGAGTGACCCCGTGCACTAGAGCGATGTCTGACTGGGGAGGTGTGGGCGCCACCGCCAAAGGCTTATCGTCTTTCTTGCCGGAATCGCTCATGCGCCTCCGATCCTTAGCACGCCCACCTACCACTCTGCCAATTCTCCCCCCAATTCGCCCACAGAATCAAAGTCCGATAGCCGCCTTAAACACCCAACCCTCATTCCCTTGGCCATCGTATTTCACCCGGTACCAATCCGCTTTTCTTCCGGTGACAACCACACGCGTCCCGTTCTGGACGCGCGCCTTCACGACGCCGTCGTTGTTGGGCGTTTCGCGAATCAATGCTAACGCCCAACTTACGGTGGCGCGCCCGGCAGCTTCAAGAATCTGATCCTCTTGCCCTTTCTTCGGTTCAGGTGGAGCAAACTCAACCAGGAAAAATGCGGAGTACTTCGCGTACTGATGCTTCAGCTGACTGAGCGCAGCCGTTTCGAACTCGCGCTCGATGCACCCCACCAGCGCCTTCGCAGTGGGCAACGGCAAGGTAGTGCTCTTCCCCAAAATCACACGCTCCACGCTATTTTTCTCGAAGTTGAACTCAAAACCAAGTGAGAGCGTGCCCATGGCTCCTTCCGCAGCTTCGCAGCCACTCAGAGTCTTGAGTCTTGGGTTGACAACATCCTGGAATGGAACCGCATCGCACACCTTCTGCACTTTGCCACTCGCGTCGCGGCAGGCCGTGATCTGCGCTTCCCCCAGCGTCAGCTTCTCAACAGACGGAGTCGCAGGCGGCTCCGGAGCGGGCTCTTCCACCTTCGGTGCGATCGGCTTTTTTTCGTCGCTCGGCTCGACCGGCGGCTCCGGGGCCAACCGAATCCCAGCCAAGCGTGGCCAGGCAACTCCCACCACAAAGCCCACGGCAACAATGATGGCCAAGCGACCCAGCTGGACACGGTCTTCAGACCGGGGAGGCGCGTGGACCTCAACCCGCTGAGCACCGAACGCGGGCTTCTTGTCCTTTGAGGCCATGCCCCACCGCACCTAGCACAAGAATTGACTATGGAAAACCGCCTCGACCTCCGGCATTCAGCTTTGTGCTGGAAAGTTTACCTCCACCGCGAGAACATCCAAGCTTAGGGAAAAAGTATGAAGGCCTGCCCGCTCTGCAAGCTGAAGTATCCAGATGATCGTGGCACATGCTTCGTCGACGGTGCCACGCTTGAGCCCATCCAAGATGAACGGATCGGGACCGTATTAGCAGGGCGGTATCAGATCGAAAGCGTGCTGGGCCAGGGCGGAATGGCCACTGTCTACGCGGCAAGGCATCGCCTGGTCGATAGGCTCTGCGCGATCAAGATCCTTAACGAGTCGTTCGCCAGGAACGAAGTGATGCGCGAACGCTTTCGGCGTGAAGCAAAGGCTGCCCAAAAGCTCGCCCATCCGAACATCATAGAAATCTTCGACCAAGGCGAAACAGACGACGGCTGCGTCTACCTCGTGATGGAGCTGCTCGAAGGGGAGACGCTCGCCGAGTTGCTTGAGCGTGGAAAAGTTGCCGTGCCACGCGCGTTGGCGATTGGGATCCAGATCGCACGCGCGCTCGCACGCGCCCACGACCTTCAAGTGATTCACCGCGATCTCAAGCCCGAGAACATTTTCTTGGCGCAGGATCTCGGGCTCGACAGCGAAGTGGTTAAACTCCTCGATTTCGGCATCGCACGTTCGATGCAGGATGCACGTTTGACCGGCGCTGGGGAAGTTTTCGGGACTCCTCAATACATGGCGCCCGAGCGCATCACGTCGATCGATGCGGGGCCAAGCGCCGATCTGTATGCAGTCGGGATCATTTTGTTCGAGATGCTGTGCGGGCGCCTACCGTTCGAATCCCAGCAAATCCCGGTTCTTTTCATCAAACATTTGAGTGAGCCGGCGCCGAGCGTACGCAGCCTCGAGCCAAACCTCCCCGAAGCTCTAGACAGGCTGATCCTGGAGCTGATGGCGAAGGATCCGAAGGATCGTCCTGTTGATGCCCATCGGCTGTACAAGGACTTGGTCGCGATCACCGAATCGCTCGGAGCCCCCATACCGCGAGATCTCTCCGAGGCTCCTGAGAGTGCCCGCCCCATATCCAAGAGTCTTCCACCAGTTGCGATCGATCTGTGGGGCAAGCGCGTGGAGCTTTTTGGCCAAATGCTCCAGCGAGCGTACGGAACAACAACACCCGGCGTGCAGGCTGAGCTCTTGCAAAACATTGAATCCTTAGTTCTCCGCATCGCAAGCCAGCGCGAAGAAGCCATGGCCCACGAACGCAAACTTGAGAACGTGGACGCCAGCGGCCGCGAAATGCGGCAACGCATCGGGCACGCGGTTCACGCGCTCGGCCTCGACGCCAGCAGCGCCCGCGACAAGCTCAAAGACGCCCTCGCCATCGGTAAGCAGTTGAGCGCAGCGATCGACGAGGCGCGGCTTTCATTCCGCACAGAACACCAGCAAATCATGTTCTGGGAAGGCCGCTCTGGCTTCCTCGAACCGTACACTGAGCTCGCTGCCGCCTACCACGCGAGTGCAGAGTTGATGAAAAGTTGGTGCCAAGCCAAAGAAGCTTTCGGCCAGGCCGAAGCCGCCTGCAACGCCAGCAAGAGCGAGGTCGAAGATCTGGAGTTTCAAATCCTCCAGTTGCGCCAGGCCATGGCGAGCCAAGAAGAGAGCATCGAACGCGATCAGAATTCGTACCAAACCCTACTGGAAAGCCTTGGCCGAACAGCAGGCTCCTTGGAAAGCGAGCTGCTCGAGCTCGCCTCGCGCTTTTGCGAGCCACTCCGCTCACGTCCCGAGCTCGGCCCGCTATTTCGGGAGCTCGAAGGCGAAGCCGAAGTGGCAGCGTAACTCCAGCTGACCACCAATTCGGGATCTCACCCGCGCCAAGCTCGCGCGAGACCCAAGACAGCGTTGGCGAAGTTCGCTAACGTCCGGGTGATGGCAGTTCACCGTCACCGGGATCAAGGCGAAACAGCCCGAAATCATCGAACGTGTGGTGCCGGCATGGCTCCGAGCTTGACTAGCCCCTGTATCGCGTTCTGTAAGAGTTTTAAGAGTGTCAACGACAACGGGTTGGGTTGGCGTGAGCATTGGCGTTTGGAGGCCCAGCAGTGACGGACGTGATCGAAGCCGCCCCGAGCGGGCGTGCCAAGTGCCGCGGCTGTGGCCTCGCGATCGAAAAGGGTTCGCTACGCTTTGGCGAGACGGTGCCGAACGCGTATGGCGACGGAGAATCGCGGCTATGGTTTCATCCCGCATGCGCAGCCTGCATGCGCCCAGAAAAATTCTTAGCAACTATAGCTGGCTATCCTGGCGAGTTTCCCGATAAGGCGGTTCTCGAAGCCCTCGCCCAAGCGGGCGTTCGCTTTCCCCGTTTGTCTCGCATTTCGCGCCTGGAACGCGCACCCAGCGGGCGGGCCCACTGCCGCCATTGCAAGGAGCTCATGGAAAAGGGCAGCTGGCGAATAGCACTCCAGCTGCTCGAGGAATCTCGCTTCCAACCCATTGGGTTCATCCATTTGACGTGCGCCTCGCTGTACGTCACTCCAGCCGAGGAAACACCTGACGTGCACCCGCCCGTCGCCGATGTCCTAGCACGCCTCACTCGCTTCACTCCTGATCTCAGCCCCACCGAATGGCAAGAAATCGAACGGCTCCTCACTCCCGTTGGCGCTTAACCAATTCTTAACTCCCGTTGGCGCTTAGCCAATTCTTAGTGTCTGCCTTTGCTCAATTACCCTCAATCATTTGGCCCTATCCTCTCTCAATCTGCACATCTGTACTCGCGCTGCCTCACTAAACTCGCGCTGCCTCACTAAACTCGCGCTGCCTCATTACTACTCGCGCTGCCTCTTCCTCAATCACTCACCCCCGTCTGTACTCGCTCCCCGCATGCCTCGCGAGGCACCAAGAATAGTAAGCAAACTTACTACTCGGATCGCAGCGACGACCCCTGCCCAGCGCTGGGGATTTCCGCGAATCCTTACCCGCGCCACTCGCGCGTCGTGGCGGTGCTTCTATTCCGCGATCAAGCTAGCCTTTAGCGTCGATTTCAAGGCGCTTTAGCATTTTCTGCAGCCCGAAGCGCGAAACACCCAGCATCTCCGCGGCGCGCGTTTGATTGCCTGAGGTTCGCTCCAACGCAAGCCCAACGAGCTGGCGCTCCATGGCATCCACCCGCACCTTCAGGTTGACCGAATCCGCGCGCGCGGCATCCCCAGGGGCGGCCCCGATGATGGGTGGACTCAGATGTTCTAGTTCGATGGTGTCATCTGCCATCAAGAGCGCACGCCGGATCTCATTTTGGAGTTGTCGCACGTTGCCGGGCCAAGAATACGACAAGAGCGCTGCTTCGGCTCCCCGAGATAACCTGCGAGGGCGATCCGTAGAATATTGTTTGATGAAGTGTTTGATCAGAAGTATTACGTCACCTGAGCGTTCCCGGAGGGCTGGAACCTTGAGCGTCAGCACATTCAATCGATAGTAAAGATCTTTGCGGAACCTCCCCGAGCTGACCCATTCCTCTAGATCACGATGTGTCGCCCCGAGAACTCGCACGTTGACCTTACGCGTACGCTCGGAACCAACGGGCTTTACGAGACCATCTTCGAGAACCCGCAGCAGCTTGGTCTGCATGCCCAAGCTCATTTCCGCAATTTCATCAAGAAAGAGCGTTCCGCCATCCGCGGCGTCAAACAGACCGGCCCGAGTGCTTGTCGCGCCAGTGAAAGCACCGCGAACGTGCCCAAATAACGCCGATTCTAACAAGGTTTCCGGAATCGCGGAGCAATTTTCGGAAACGAAAGGACCCTTCGCTCGAGGGCTATTCACGTGCAACGCACGCGCAACCAGCTCCTTGCCACTGCCTGACTCGCCGACGATGAGCACGGGGATGTCGGCGCCGGCCACCCGATCAATCAATGAGAGCATGCTCATAATGGCCTCACTCTCGCCGACAATGGCGTCGTAGGCGTAACGCGTGCTGCGCCCCTTGCGCGCCAGCGCAAGCTCTCTTTGTGCTGCATCGAGTTCGGCTTCCCGTTGCCCGAGCGTCGCACGCACACGCGCTTCGGCGCGCGCGGCACGGCGCAGCGAGCGGCGGAGCAAGAGTTGAGCTCGCGTGTCTGCCAACGCCACCGCTGCCAGGCTGGCGATCACACGCACCCAGCCGAGCTCTTGAGGTCCAAAAGCACCACGCTTGATGCGATCATCCAAATAGACAACACCCAGCTTCTGGCCATGCGAAATCAGCGGCACCGCCAGCACACTGCGCAACTTCAGGGCGTGCACACTGGCGTGCGCCTCGGGCAAATCATACTGAGCGTCCACTGCAACCACAGGTTGCCCTTCATCGAGTGCACGCTGCGCCAGCGAGCGACTCAGCTCAAGCTGCAGACCATTCAGATCGGTACGCGCCAGGTTGCGAGCAGAGCGCACGATCAACTTCCCATTGGGTGCCGGCAGCAGCAGCAACGCTCGTTCAACCCCCGTCCACAACACTAACATATCCAGGATTCGTTCAAACTGGAGTCGGAGATCCTCCCGGCCACCGAGCGCACGCACCAGCCCCTCCACATCCGAGAGCTGCTCGGGCAGAAGTGTTTGCTCGCGAACCGCCTGGCAGCGCGCCACCCATGGGATCGCTTCGACTCTCGCAACGAGCGAGGTTGGCGCCAAGCGGATAACCTGACGCGCCGCTTCGCCAGCGGCCGCAAACAACCGACGCGCTGCTTCGCCATCACCGAGTACCGATGCCAATTGAGCCCCTGCCGCCAGCGCGGGCCCACGCACGCCCGCCGCAGCGCGGACCGTGGAGAGAGCCAAAAGTTCCGCAATGACCGACGCGGAGGCGCTGGGGTGCTTGGCTTTTTCAGCATGCACGGCCCGTGCCCCCCACCATTCGAACGAGGCATCCATGGCCGCACAACTCCGAGCCAGAACGTCAATGGACCGGATATCTAGGGGTGCCCCATGCCGGAGGGCACGGGCAGCAACCCGAACCTGATCGGCATCGCTGATCGCCGCGCCCAGCAGTTGTTGGGCTCGCTCTGCGTGTTCACGCCCACCCCGACTGACGCGAGCGATATCTGCAAGCGTCAGATGAATGTACGCGCGACACTGGGCATCCCCGGTCAATTTTGCGCGCCGCTCGGCATCCGCCGCACAGCCTTCCGCTTCGTCGATCGCTCCTAAGGCTGCAAAAACTGCCGCTTCAGCTTGCACAGCCCGAGCGGCGGAGCCCCCGCGCCCTGCCCAGTCAAACAGCAAACGTGCCCGAATGGCGCTTTTCTGAGCGCCCTCATAGGCACCCACTTGAACACTGGCCGCAGCCACCCCGGTCAAATAGTGCGCCTCCTCAATCACTGCGCCCGCACGCGCGGCGTGCTCGGACGCGCGACGAAAGGACTGGAGCTCGAGCTCAAAATCACCCAGCTGATGGGCTACCAAACCGAGCACAGCCTCTGCACGTGCTTGTTCTTCGGCGTCACGTGCGGTTGCCTTGGCACGCGACGCAGACTCAAGAGCGAGCGAAGCCTGGCCCAGAGCGGCCTCGATCAGTGCGCGCGTTTCCCACACGACCGAGTGCAGAGGAGCATCGACCAGTAAATTCAAGGCATTTTCCGGCTCAGCTTCGTCGAGGAGCATGCGCGCCAAGGTTGCCCTAAGTTGCGCTTCTTCGCTCGGAGCGCGCGATCTACCCTCTGCTTGGAGGCGCGAGAGGCTCGCCCGCGCACTCGGGAAGTCCCTCGCGCGACGATAAGTTTCAGCAAGGAAGATCGGATGCCCTGGCGCGCTCGAGCCTTGGAGAAGTACTAACGCGTGGCCAAATTGTCCGCTCAGTCGCAAGCGGCGCGCCACCAGCCCAAGCAGCGTCGGTGGAGCATTGCCTTCTGAAATCAGAAATTCAGCGCGTGCGAGCGCGGAAAGTGATTGAGTTTCGCTCGCCAGCGCCAGCGTGAGTTCGACCATCTCGTCGGCGCTGCCAGCGTTCGCAGCTAGCTCCGAACCAGCGAGCGAAGCGCTTGCCCGAGTCCCTTGCAACATCGAGAACGTCAGAGCCAAGGGCTCAGTGGTTTCCAGCAGGGCAACGACCCGTTCAAGCACTGCAGGGACGGCACCGAGGAGCCCAATTGGCCAATCGCTGGCGACGGGCCCAACCAGGTGCAGCAAGAAGGCCTCAAGGCCCGCAGCGCTCAACGGGCGGAGTGCGTGCGGCGTTGGCTTCGCGAAAGCCGGTAGGACGCCAACCTGACCGCTGATAGTCAAAAACTCCTTGAGCCACTCATTTTCTACCGGTGATAAGTCCGCTTCCAAATTGCTTCCCCAGACACTTCGCAACTCAGCACTTCGTGCGTTCAAGTAGGCTGCGCGAGCGCGGCGGAGACGCCAGCTCCGCACAGCTTCAGGCGCTTCGAAGACGCCCAGCCTTTGACCGGCACGCTGCCAAACCCAACGTGCAGAGGGGCGAGCGCTCGGGCTTTCGCGCAGGAGCGGTTCGACAAGAGAAGCGAGGCCCGCCTCAAGTGGCTTTTGATTCAGCTTTTTTAGAGGATTGTGGCTCTTTGCGAGCTCCGGCTCAGCAATCTCGGCGAGCAGCAAACCAAGGGCGAATAGGTCGCGCGCCCTGGCCTCACCGCGATTTTCGCCAGCCAAGGTTTCAGGAGCAAAATAGCGCGGTGTGCCCCCACTCGGCAGCCACTGAGCAGCCTCGCCGCTCTGACCCAAATCCAAAAGCCGCGCGCTTCCACTACGGGTTAACAGCACATTGTCCGGCTTGATATCGCCGTGTGCCAGGCCAAGCTCGTGGAGCTCATCGAGTGCCCGACCGAGATCCCAGGCAACCTGAAGCGTCTGCGCAGCTCGGGTCTGTGCGCTGGCTGCGCCTGCCACCGGCTCTGAACCAACTGGCGCACCGTCCAACCAGGGGAACAAGAGCAGTGGTGCACCACCCCCAATCGACCCTTCCGTTCCGTTCGCAGGTGAAGCCGCGCAGTTGGCGTGGTCAAAGGCCAAGAGTGGAATGATCTCCGGACAGCAAACCCAAGCATGTCGCTCGGCTTCGTTGCGGAATACTGAAGCATCCTGCGCTCGGCGGCCCGCCTTCAGTACAAACTGTTCCGCTGTGGCGACGTCGTGTGCCCGAAAGACAAAGCTGGTCGCCCCGCTCCCGATCGTAGCGTCGAGTTGGATGGTCCGCCCTCCCACCGTCAACAAAGTTGACACCTACCCTTAGCAATCAGCACGTAATATGTTAGCTGAGAACTTGGCCAGGATCGGCAACAAAGTTGGCTTCAGGGTTGCCTTAGGATCGTGCTGGCTCAGCCTGCCCGTGCTGGCTCAAATGGCCCAGCACTGGCTCAGATGGAGCTGAGCGTTTCCGCTCAACTGTCCGTGTAGACGTTGAGCTGATCGCGCACCGTTTCGGGTCGGATCCCGCTGCGGAGGTGCTCTCGCAGGCAATCAGCCAGGGTGATAAGCAAATCATCAATCCCTTTTTCTTCAATGATCTTGGCGAGTAAAGCTCGCGCCTCGCGACTGTCGTCACCGCGCAGAAACTCCCGAATCGTCTCAACCGAGATGTCGCCCTGGAAGTCTACGTACAAGTTGCTGAGAAGATATTCTGCAAGTTCCTTCACTCAGGACCTCCGTTCTATCGAGCGAGTAAGATCTGACATTCCGCTATAGCCGTCGCCACGACGGGCGTGCAAGCGGATTGAAAAAATTACGGCATTTTCACGAGGCGGAAGCCCTTTCAAGGCTTTCGGCCCCGTGACTTGTACGCTCAGCTGGGCGCGCTCAGCGGCCAAGTGCCTGCGCGCGATTCACGATGCGAGGGGTGAGAAAGATCACCAATTCTTGCCTCTGATCGGTAGCGCGACGACGCTGGAACAACAGGCCGATCAGCGGGATGTCACCGAAGAAAGGCACTTGGTCGGCGCTGCGGCCCGAATTCCGGGTGTAGATGCCGCCGATGACCGCAGTGTGCCCATCAGGAACTAGCAGTTCAGTCTCCGCCTCACGCTTGAGGACGGTCGGGTCGCCGCGGGCGGAAGTCTGGTTAAAGTCCGGCTCGTCGCGATTGATTTTGACCTTCATGCTGACGCTGCCGTCTGCCGTGACGTGGGGTGTCACCAACAATTGCAGCTTGGCTTCCTGGAAGGTGGTTTGCACGCCCTGCGCACTCACCTGGGAGAATGGAATGAGAGTTCCTTGGGAAATGCGCGCTTCGTTGTTATCGAGCGTTAGGATCCTGGGGCTCGATAGGATCCTCAGCATGCCGCTCGTCTCCGCCGCCGAAAGGCGCAACCCGAGATTGATCGTGTTGTCGATCGACCCAAAGGTCAAGCCCAGCGCGCCACCGCTTCCAGCACCCACAGCCGCCGGGAGATTGACCGCGAAATTCGGATTGGTCACGGACGCTTGGGAGGGGCTAAGCCCGGCCGTCGGCGTATTGCCGTCGCTAGCGCCACCCGCGATGCCGATCGAATTTGGAAAAACGAGGCCGGTAGGGTTGGCGGTTGCAGGAGAAAAGCTGGCATCCCCACCCCACTGGATCCCGACGTCCTTGATGTAGCGGCTGGTGGCCTCAACGATCCGAGCTTCAACCAAGACTTGTGGAGTTTGGGTATCGAGCTCACGCGTGAGCTGCTCGATCTGGTCCAGATTTCCGGAAAGATCCCGAACGATGAGCATGTTGGTTCGGGTATCCACCGCCACGCTGCCGCGCTCGGAAAGCAGCGGAGAAACTCTTTGCTGCACGTCATCAGCGGTGGCGTAACTGACGGGAATAAGCCGCGTCTCAAGCGGCGCCAGCCGCACTTCCTGTGCGCGACGTGCCACCTCCATCTCGCGCTCCTTCTCAAGATCCGCGAGGGGCGCCACACGCACCATGTTGCCGCGCTCAATCATGCCCAAGCCTTTAGCCTGAAGCACGACGTCAAGCGCCTGCTTCCACGGCACATTGCGCATGCGAATCGTGACCGATCCGGTGACGTTGTCCGCGGTCACGATGTTCACGCTACCCACATCCGCCAGCAAGCGGAGCACGTTGTGGATATCCGCATCTTTCAGATCCAAATCGATCCTGCGCCCCCCACCACCTGCCACTTGCCCCAACACACTCGGCGTTAAGCTGCCGGCCTGTTCAACAGGACCAGAGCTCTGCTCTAAGCCACTAAACGTCGCATGGATCTCCGGAAGATCCGAGGCGGGTGAATCCACATGAAGCGTTCGGATCCGACGCGCTTCTTTGCCGTCGGCCGCTATCCCGGTCACGGCTGAGCTCACATCGCCCGGTCGAAAAAAGGACCAAACGAGACTTGAGCCCTCGACGCGGACCTGACTGGTCGCCAACACCTGTCGCTCGGCATCCAGGGTTACCCCATGTGCTACAGCATCCGTGTACGAAGAAACTGTTTTGAGCTGGCCGCCAAAGGCCGTCGCGTCGAGCGTTTGTTGGAGCGCCCCTGGCAAGATTGTATTCCGAAGCACCAGACGCGAACGCCCAGCTTGACCATTTTCCAAGACGTAGCTCGGCGGCGCCGCCAGTTTGACTAGAACCTGATCCTGATCGGAAAGGTGGCTAAATTTGACCTCAAGCACGCGATTCTCGCTCACTGCTTGGTGGTGGGTGGCGGCCGCCACACCTTCACGCTTCGGGGTGGCGTTCGCGGCTACTTTCGAGAGTGATAGCACCAGAGCGTTGCCCTCGACGCGAACCACGCGCTCCGCGGGCTGGCTGAGCGTGACGAGAACCCGGGCCGTCGAGCTTTCGCCAGATCCGAATGACTGCGTGAGCACGCCGGCAACCAGTCCAGTCTTGCCCACAATGGCTGGCTTGGCGCCTTGCACGACTGCGGAGGGAACATCCAAGATCACTCGCAGCCCACCGCGATCAACGCGGGCCGTATAGGTCGGCGTTGAATCAAACTGAATGCGAACTTCCGTGGGGCCGTCAGCATCTTTCTGCTCAACGGTGACCGCGGTCGCGTGTCGCAATGACCCAGCAGGGGTCGCCGACCACGCACTCCCGGATAACCCGGAAACAACGAACGCTGCCGAAAGGGCAAAAATCCGCGGGAAGTGCTGATTCCTCCGCATCATCGCTTAGCTCCAACTCGATCGCAGGGTGGGCACATTTTCCTCTTGGACCAATTCAGTTTGATTGTGTCAGGCCAAGGGACTCGATGTAAACAGGCTTCCTGGCCCAATGCTCACTGAGGCGGCTGTTCGCCTTCGGGCCGGATGGCGATCACACGTGTAGAACTCGGAACATCGGGATTGTTCGGGTCTTCCCGAACCAAAATGATGTCACCGTCTCGAATGCTGTCGATGCGCCAGTTGATCTCGAAGCTCGTGGCGCCGGGACCCGCCGCCTGAACTGTCTCTGGGCGCCCGATGAATTGGCCCCGCTGGACGACATGACCTTTGCCTTTTGGATCGACCAGCATGGCCTTGGCCGGTTGAATTCCAGTCACCAGCCCGATCAGCCTCAATTCATCGATCGAGTACTCCTCGAGCACCACGTTGCGCTGCGAACGCAGGTTTCCGCGAACCTCTGCCAGGATGAGATCCTGAAAACTGCGAAACGGGTCTCGACTACGATCCGATTCGGAAAATTCCGACTCCTGAAATTCCACCCGCGGAGGCGCGGGTCTGGCCGCTGCCTCAACTCCGACCGCAGCAGCCTGGGCGGTTGGGGTTGGAACCAAATTTCCGGTTGCCACCGGCTCCTCGCAACCGAGCTGAAAGAAAGCCGCCGCCGACAAGAGCGCCCCGAGCTCGCGCAGCCTCATGGATTCCTCAAGGCCGCGCCACGTTTGTCGGCCGGCACGCCCGCTTCTGCACCCAGCGCGCGAAAGGCTGTAGCGAGCACCTTCACGCTGACATCCACCTCGTCGCCCTTCACGACCGGCTCGGAGATGGCGATGTTCTCCATGTTGATAATGCGATCCAGCTGCCCTACCCCATAAAAAAACCTGGCGATTTGGTGGTAGCGCCCTCGAAGCTCCAGCTTCATCGGGATGCGTGCGTAGAACTCTTTCTTGACCTCATCTTCCGGCGTCCAAGCTATCAAGCTCACGCCCGTGGTGTTGGCCACGCTCTGTACGGAGCTGAGAAATGCCGGGTACTCCGTGGAGGAGGGTAGGATCTTGTTGAGCTCGGTTTGACGTTGTTCGCGCTCAGTCAATTCCTCGAGGTCTTTGTTGTAGGCGAACTGGGACTTCTTCCAATCCTGAAGTTCAACCTTGAGGCGTCCTTCGGAACTGACCGAAGCCTCAATCTTGCTCGCGACATCGCCATAGAACACGGCGAAGTAGGCGGCACCGAAGAGCACGGTCGTGCCCACACCCACGCCAATTTTCGCTGGCAGCCGCAGCTTGGATAGCGTCAATTCTGCCATCAGTACCTCGCCATCGCTTCCAGATTGAACTCAATCATTTGCGGGCCAGCTTTGAGCAGATCAACCTTTTTTGCCGGCATTAACTTAACGTCTGTAAAGTAGCTGGATAGATTCAGCCTGCGCGCTAGCTCGCTCACATCTTCCCCATCGCGAGCGATCCCCCGCAACTGGATTTTCCGGGATTCTTCCGTGAAGAGCGCCAGCCAGAGCCTGCGACCATCCCAAGAGGGATTGTAGATAGCGAGCGGATTATCACGGCGGAGTTTATTTAACTCATCAGGATTAACGCTGGGGCCGCGGCCAGGCGTCAAGATACGTGCCAGTTCGAGCAACATTGCCGTCGGACCCGTCCGCGCGCTCTGCAGCTCGGCGATGGCATCTTCGCGGGCTCGCAGCTGCTTGAGTTTTTCTTTAACCTTGGCGTGATCCGCAACCTGAATCTTGGCTTGGTCGATCTGTTTCTGGATCTCCGAATTCTTATCGGTTTGTCGGGAAAGCTCCTGCTCCTTGAATCCGTGAAACACGAATAGGCCAGCAACTTCAGCCAGCAGAAGCACCAGCAACACCATAAGCCACGCCTGGCTCTCCTGGGGTCCCTTTTTAGCCTTAGTGCGTGCCTTATCTGGCAGCAGATTGATTTTGATCATGCCCGCGACTCCTTGTGCTTTCTGAGCGCAAGGCCAAGAGCTACGGCCAACTGAGCGGAACGAGCTTGGAGCAACTCGGCGTCGAGGTACTTCGGATCAATGGTGAGCCCCTCCAATGGCGACCAAACTTCAACCGGCACACGCGCTCGACGTTCGATCGCTTGAGCCAGGCTCGGTAAACTGGAGCTGCCACCCGTAATATACATGCGAGAGATCTCGGTTTCGCCACTTGTTGCCAAGTAAAAATCGAGGCTTCTCTGGATCTCCGCCGCTATCGCGTCTGTTGCGGCCTCGATAATCCGCATCAGATTGTGAGGCTGAGCACCCGAATGGCTAGAATCGGTGCTGGCGGGCAAGGTGCTCGAGCACTTGAGGGCCTCCGCCTGCTCGTGAGGCATGCCCAGAGCTTTCTGGATTTCCTCGGTGATCAAGTTGCCACCATTGGCAATCTCACGTGTGAAGGCGCTCACGCCATTCGCCACGACATTCAGCGAGGAAAGACTCGCCCCGATGTTGATGAGCGCGATAATTTGCCCGGAAGGCAAGCCACGCGCTCTTTCGAAAAGGTTCTGGACCGTGAAGGAATCGATGTCGCAGATCACGGGCTTGAGCCCGGCATTGCGCGCCAGCTGAGCGTAGTCGTTGATCTGATCGCGCTTGGCGGCGACCAACAAGAGATCCATCTGGCTGGCTTCAGGACGGCGCCGCAGGACCTGGTAGTCCACTTCAACGTCCTTGATGTCGAAAGGAATGTGCTGCTCAGCTTCCCAGGTGATCTGCTCCGCAAGTTCAGCATCGGTCATCATGGGCACGGTGATCTTTCGAATGATCACGCTTTGGCCCGACACGCTCAGCGCACAGGAGCGCTCCCGAATTTTCTGTTGTGCGAAAACCTGTTCGATGGTTGCGGTGACGGCTCCGGCATCCATCACTTGCCCGTCAACCACCACTTGCGGCGCCAACGGCGCATACCCGAAGCGAATCAGCCGCACGCCACGGCGCGTTTCTTCAAGCTGGCAAACCTTGATGCCCGTTGAGCCTATATCGAGGCCAACGAGGTTCTTTCCTTCTCTCATGATCTTATGGCTACCGGGTCGGAAGGTCCTACAAACTCTCGCATTGTCGGAGGCAAACCGCCAAGAAACCGGCGAACGCCCCGTTTCCGCGGCAAATCAAACGGAAAAGGGCTGGGGCGTTCTTGACCTGGCCGCAAAACGCGGCGGCTCCGCGCGAATCGTCACCAGTTCGCACGGGGGGGGTCCCCCGAGCCCCAGCCGCGGACGAACTTGGGTCGCGATAGCTCAACCTGTTGAATTTATTAGATTATAAGCCCAGGCATCCGTCTCCACTGGAAGAGAAAAGGCGTTTTTCCAAGGTCCTCGACGACCCATACCTCGGTGGCGTCTCGTACAGAAACAGCCCAATTCTCGAAATTGGACAACCTGGCATGAACGCTGCTTTGGCCTGGCTCCGGAGGATTCACCATGAGTTTGCGACACTCGAAACAATCAGTACTTAAGGCCCCCGCAGTTCCACGGCGTTCGAAAGAGCGCGCGGTTTCTTCACGGGTTTCGATCATACCCCGTGCCTCGATCCCACCTAAGCCCGCGCGTCGGGCAAAAGTGCAGACGCAAGTCGCAGGTGACAAAATTCGTCACAAGCGCCCGAACGCCGCTGTGCCTGCCACGGTGGTTCACCGCGCGCGCGCCAAGCAGAGTGCTGTGCGCCGAACAGATGACCTTCTCACACTTTATACGCCCCTGGTTCGGCAGATTGTTGGCGGGTTTCAAAGGAAGCTACCGAGCAACGTGCTTCGTGAGGATCTGCTGGCTGCTGGCATGAGTGGCCTCTGGGATGCTATCCGCCGTCACGAAGGTAAGCCCGCTGATAGCTTTGAATGGTATGTCCGGGTGCGGATCCGCGGAGCGATTTTGGATGAGCTTCGCGCACAGGATTGGTTGCCACGCCGAGTTAGAGCGTTAGCCAACAAGGGTGGAGATGCCAATCGAGCTACGCCTTCTGTGGTTCGTTTCGATGACGTGAGCCCAGCGGAACAGAGCCGTTCGCTGCTGAGCTCGGCGATCCCCGACAGCGAAAGCGCCTGCGAGGCCAAATTTGCTCGGGAGAGCCTGGTTCGCGCCGTCGACAAGCTGCCGGAGCGCGAACGCCACATTGTTTCGGCTCACTATTTTCGAGGCGTGAAGTTCAAGGAGCTGGGTGATCAACTCGGCGTGAGTGAACCGCGCATCTCGCAGTTGCACTCGCGTGCGATGGTGATGTTGAAAGCTATTATCACTGAAGCTGCCTAAGGCATCTGCAGCAAGATCCTCCCAATCAGACGGGCCGTCCCCCAGGGCAGCCCGTTTTGCATTTGCGAAGCTCAGGAAATTTCGCGTTCGTTGTAGACGGCCAGGATGCGCTCCAGGGCGACCCCATAGCAAGCCAGCCTGAAGCTACACTCGTGGCGGCGTGCAAAATCCTGCATGCGAGAATAGGCGTCAGTCATCGCGTCACTCAGACGACTCTCTACCTCCGCCAGCGGCCACTGCTCACTCCTTCGATTTTGAACCCACTCGTAGTAACTCACGGTCACGCCCCCGGCGTTGACCAAAATATCTGGAAGCACCTGGATCCCGCGCCGAGCCAGAACAGCCTCGCCTGCGGGATGACACGGGCCGTTGGCGCCTTCAGCCACGAGCCTGACAGTGAGAGCCTCCGCTTCTTCAGGATGGATTTGATTTTCAAGCGCCGCCGGGACAAAGATATCGGCGGAAATCGCGAAGAACTCCGCTCGCGAAATGGGCTGGCCATTGGGATACCCCGAAATCGAGCCGTGCTGCTCCACGTACTCCTTCAACCGGTAAGCGTTGAAACCCTCAGCATTGGTGAGATACCCCGTGTGGTCACCCACCGCGACCAACGAAACCCCGAAGTGGCTCAGCAGCACTGCCACATTGGAACCCACGTTGCCAAAGCCCTGCACCATCAGCTTCTTCCCGCTGAGATCAAAGCGATTCTGCTCAGCCCAGAGTCGAATGCAATGCACCACGCCCTGACCGGTTGCTTGCTCTCTCCCGCGAGTACCACCGCTAGTGACCGGCTTTCCTGTTACGACGCCAATCTGCGACTGTTTGCTAAACGTGCCTAGGGTGTTCATGTAGGCGTCCATAGCCCAGGCCATGACTTGAGCGTTGGTGCCGACATCGGGCGCAGGGATGTCGTAATCGGGCCCAATATTCGAGCCCAGCGCGTAGACAAATCGGCGCGTGATCCGGCTGAGCTCGGACTTAGAGACTAGCTTCGGGTCAAACTTGATGCCGCCCTTACCGCCCCCGAACGGCAAATTCATGAGTGCACATTTGTAGGTCATGAGCGCAGCGAGCGCTTTGAAATCGTCCAGCGATGCTGCGTGGTGAAAACGTAGGCCTCCCTTGTAGGGGCCGAGCACATTATTGTGCTGAATGCGGTAGCCCTTGAACAAGCGAAACTGCCCGTCATCCATGCGCACTGGGAAGTGGACGATCACTTCGTTCTTTGGCTGGCTCAGAATGCTTTGGATGTGAGACGGCAGTTGAATCAAACGCGCGGCAGCGCCCAAATAACCCTGCACGACTCCAAAGAAATCGTGCTTGTTATCCGATGGTGCCGGAACCGAACTACCGATCACCTGCTCTGGACCCCCGAGACCTCTGGATTCGACTGGGTTCAGAGCCGGCACGACTGAAATGCGACGCGAATCGGACATGCCAAAAACTACGCTCGTTTCTGTCCCCTTCCTAAGGGCCTGCCGTCACCCCAAACCACACCGCATAAATATAGACAATTGGCGCAACAATAAGCACCGCATCCATCCGGTCCAGGAGCCCCCCGTGGCCAGGCACGATTCGACCCGAATCCTTGATGCCGGTAGCGCGCTTGAAGAGCGACTCCACAAGATCCCCCAATTGGCCCAGAACGCCCGTGATGGCTCCCAGCACGAGTGCGTGCCCAAGCGGGAGTTCAGGGAGATACCAAAAGTGCGCCAGCAGCCCTGCCAAGATGGCTCCGAGGATGACGCCCACCAAACCCTCCTGAGTCTTGTTAGGGCTCACCAACGCATACAACTGACGTTTTCCGAAATAGCGCCCGAAAAAATAGCCGCAGGTATCTCCGAACCACGCGATGGTGAGCGTGAGCACAATGTGCCCCGGCCCTAAGCTGCCGAGGTCACGCCGCATCAGCCCTAAGGTCGCGAAGAGCACTCCGATGTAGAACGGACCCGCCACGCCCGCGAGAGCGCGCAGGGCGGCTGTGTGCACCTCGCCGAGGCGCCAAAGTGGGACCAACATGCCCACGATGGGAACCGTGATGGCTAGCAACACCAACACTCTGGCATCCGTTGAGAACGTGTAAAATACCACGCCGGTCCCGACGGTGACGGCCACAGCAATCGCCTGCGCCACGCGGTCGTCCGGATGTGTCATGGCGAAAAACTCACTCGCCATGAGCGCCGTGGCGAGAAAGAGCAACAGTGCAAAACCCCAGACTGGGCCCCAAAAAATCAACAGAACGAGCAGCGGCACTGCTGCCAAAGCAGTCGCGAAACGGATCACAAGATTACTGCGCGCCACGAGTGCTGTAGCGTTATCAGCGGTCCGCCAGAGTCACAAGCCTTGGAAACCCTGAAACAGACTCTAAACGTGCCGAGGGAGCGAGCAAGGCTTGCGAGGCACTCTGGACCTAGCTACTTCAGGGCAGTTGATGGCAGGTCGGCTGGCTCCTGTTGTTCGGAGGGTGTGCATCCTCGCCTTGGGCGCCGTGCTGAGCGTCTTGCCAAGTGGCGCTCGCGGGTTGGGTACGCTTTCGGATCGACCCGCTCTGGCACGCGCGCTCGCTGAACAGCTCGGTGGGAGTGTCGAGGCCTCCGATTGGGTGTGGGCACGCTCCTCCGGGGTCGTTGCCGATTATTTTCTCGGACGGCTACTGTTTTTTTTGGGCGCTCCCGGTTCGCAGCACCCGCGCGCACTCTACGCCAGCTGCGCCCGCCTCACGCCCGACGGGAAACTTCTCGGATTCGGGGTGCCACGGCGGCTCAGTCCAATTGGCGGCGAAGCGCTTTCGCACTTGATTGCGTCTGGTGACCACGCGGCATTCCTGGGTCAGCAAGCGAGCTCAGTCTGGATCTCCTTGCTCCAACTGCCCGCGTCCATCGCTCGCTGCAACCCCTGGCAGCCTGTCTGGCCACGCCAGGAAACTGTCCACAGATACCGGTTCTCGCCAACCCATCGCACGCTCACGTTTACCATTTCGGCTTCCGAGCTCACGCTCAAGCTTGGACCGAGCGTTGCGAAAAGGGTTCGCCTGCCAACAGCCGACCCCGCCGATGTGCTGGTGGGGCCAGTCGAACCCGACTCCAAGCCAGTATCGCGGCACTCTCTGCGGGTGGGAGCCGTTGAGGTTCAGCTCGTTACCATTGCTTGGGATAAGTTCGCATGGCGATTGCTGCCTGGAAAATCCGAACCCTTCCGAGGCGAACGCCCCGCGCTCACGCCCGTCGAGGCGACCCGGGCAATGATTGCGATCACACTCGGGAGCACGAGTGACGGCACACGCTACGGGTTCGCCACGCGAGGGACGGTGCAGCTTCCGCTCCGAGCAGGCTATGCCAGCTTGAAATCACGAGCCGGGCAAGCGTTCGAGTATCTACCGATGGGCAAGCGGCTCGATCTTCTCGCTGACGAAGAACTCGTTCAGCTCCCGATGCTACTCAAGCTCGGCGAGCTCACAGCCAATGCGCGTAGCCGGGGCGCGCTGCGCGAACGAGGAGCCCTCTGCCTCGCCCCACCAAAAACGGAGCGAAAGTTGTTTTTAGCCTACGTGAATCAGGATAGCAACTTAGCCCTCGCCCAGGCGCTCACCGAGCTCGGGTGCTCATTCGCTTTTGAACTGGATCGCGGTTCACAAGATAACTCGCGGGTATTCTTGCGAGATGGCCAAACACCGCTCACGTTCCCCGAAGAAACGAGTACGCTCGTCGGTCTCGAATAGCGGCGCGGCCTAGACACAGCGCTGAAGAACGAGGTACTCACTGACGTTTGTGATGCAGACGAGTAGGCGACGACCCGTGCTGAAGTGGGCCGGCGGGAAAACCCAGCTGCTTGGCCAGATCCTTCCGCTGTTGCCCGACCACGTCGAGACCTACTACGAGCCCTTCTTGGGCGGCGCCGCTGTTTTCTTTGAATTGGCCGCACAAGATCGCTTTGAGAAGGCCGTCCTCGCGGACAAGAACCAAGAGCTTGTCGCCGTGTATCGCGCCATCAAAGATGACGTAGAAAAGCTCATTCTTCAGCTACTGCCACTGAAGGAGCGCCACTCCGAAGCGTTCTACTATGAAGTTCGCGCTTCAATACCGCGCAATCGCTTTGCGCGCGCGGCCCGCTTCATCTACTTGAACAAGACAGGTTACAACGGCCTCTACCGCGTGAACAGCAAAGGGGCTTTCAATGTTCCTTTTGGCCGCTACAAGAATCCTGCAATCTGTGACGCCGCTAATCTGCGGGCTTCGGCGCTCTTACTCCAGAAAGCCGAGATTTTGCACCTCGACTTTGAGGAAGTGTGCGGGAAAGCCCGCAAAGGTGACGCCGTCTACCTCGACCCACCGTACCTGCCAGTTTCAAAGACTTCGAATTTTACGAGCTACCAAGCCGACGGATTTTCTATGCTTGAGCACGAGCGGCTTGGCCAGGTCTTCCAGCATCTCGCCAAACGCGGAGTGCAAGCCGTGCTGTCGAATTCGTGCACGCCAGAGACTCAGGCGTTGTACGCCGGCTTTACTTGCCGCATGGTTCCCGCACGGCGTGCCATCAACAGCCAAGGGCACGGCCGAGGTGTGGTCCAGGAAATTCTGGTGAGCACCTACGAATCGAAGATCTCTACCAAGAAGAAGCCTTCAAGCAGCCGTTCGCGCTAGGCGGACTCAGCGCCCTCGCGTCGCGGGCGGCGATTGCAGGGAAGCACCATTTTGCGCAGGCGGACGGCGTCTGGCGTCACCTCGATCAGCTCATCCCGATCAATAAATTCCATGGCTAAATCAATGGTGAGCGGGCGGGGCGGGGTGAGCACCACATTCTCATCTTTGCCGGCAGCTCGAATATTCGTGAGCTTCTTCTCGCGGACCACGTTCACATCCAGGTCATTCGAGCGATTGTGTTCTCCAATGATCATGCCTTCGTAAACGGGGACGCTTGAGGTGATAAACAGCGTGCCACGCGGCTGGAGGTGAAAAAGTGCGTAGGGCGTGGCAACGCCCGCACGATCCGAAACCATCGCACCGTTCGGCCGTCGCAGCATCGGGCCGCCATACGGCTCCCAACCTTCAAACATCGTGTTGAGCAGGCCGGTGCCGCGAGTCTCAGTCAGAAAGGCTGAGCGAAACCCGATCAAGCCGCGCGAGCGAACGCGGAATTCGGCGCGCGTTCTACCAAAGCCCAAGCTGGTGAGCTTGGTCATTTGCCCTTTGCGTTCGCCAAGCCGAGTCGTCACCGCGCCAATGAATTCGTCGGGCACGTCGACCACCACGAGCTCAAGCGGTTCGCACATCTTGCCGTCCACCATTTTGGTGACAATTTCAGGCATGCCCAAGCAGAACTCGTAGCCCTCTCGGCGGATCGTTTCTGCTAGCACGGCCAACATCAGCTCGCCGCGCCCGTAGACGATGAAGGTATCGGGCTCATCGGTGGGTTCGAACCTCAATGCCAGGTTGCGATGCCCCTCGCGTTCGAGTCGCTCGCGCAGGTGGCGAGATGTGACCCACTTGCCAACTTTTCCGGCAAATGGCGAAGTGCTCACCATGAAGCGCACCTTCATCGTGGGCTCTTCAACGGCGATGCGTGGCAGCGCTACGGCGTTCAGCGGGTCAGCCAGAGTGTCTCCGATTTGGACGTCGTCCATGCCGGAAATAGCCACGATATCGCCACCGCGTGCGCTCTCCACTTTGGTGCGTTTGGTGCCGATGTAGCTAAAGATGCTGACAATTCGCTGGCTCGAGTCGCCTTCCGCGCCGAGCAGCTTCACGGTTTGGCCTACCTTCGCGACCCCGCGGTAGACGCGCCCAATCCCGAGACGTCCGACGTACTCATCGTGGTCCACATTGTGAACCAGTACCTGCAACGGCGCTTCGTCATCAGCGGTCGGTGCCTTCACTCGCTCGATAATCGTCTCCAAAAGCGGTGTGAGGTCGGTGCCCGCCTCGGTCAGGGTGCGTTGAGCCACGCCGTTCTTTCCGATCGCGAAGATCGTAGCGAAATCCGCCTGCTCATCGCTAGCTTCGAGCTCACAAAACAAATCGAAGACCTCCGTCATGACATCCTCAGGCCGAGCGTCGTGGCGATCAATCTTGTTGATCACCACAATGATCGGGAGCTTCAGCTCCAAAGCCTTCTGCAACACAAACCGCGTTTGGGGCAGCGGGCCTTCCGCGGCGTCCACCAACAAGAGCGCACCGTCCGCCATTTTCAGCGTCCGCTCCACCTCACCGCCGAAGTCGGCGTGGCCGGGTGTGTCGATGATATTGATCGTGGTTCCCTTATAAATAATGCTGCAGTGCTTGGCTAAAATGGTGATGCCGCGCTCCCGCTCCAGATCCCCACTATCCATGATGCGATCCTTCACCACCTCGTTGACACGGAAGACGCCAGTCTGGCGCAGAAGTGCGTCAACAAGAGTTGTCTTGCCGTGATCGACGTGGGCGATGATCGCGATATTTCTAAGGTCGGAGCGGGAAACGAGTGCCATAAGCCGGCGCATCGCTAGCCCGCAACACGTCTGAGCGCAAGCTTGGGCCGAATATTGGGCGAACACCGGGGCTCAGATTGGAAGAATCACACGAACACCTGATCCAGTCGCCGCGGAAAGAGCACGCAATCGCCCCATCAGCTGCTGGAGCCCGCCACCCTTTTGGACCCAGATTGAGAAACCGAAGCGGGGCGTGAACGGCATCAGCTCTGCTGCAACAAGCCTTGCAGCTGCGCCGGCGTGACACCGTATTCGCGCCCACAATAGTCACAGGTTATCTCTAAGACCTTCCCGTCCGCGGTCAATTCCTCGATCTCTTTCCGATTGAGCGTCGAAAGCGCTGATACCAACCGCACGTGACTGCACCAGCACTCGCTCCTCACCTCGCCCCCGCCTACGACCGTGTTGGGCAGTCCATACAAAATTTCCTCGAGCAGTCGTTCGGGGGTGAAGCCTTCGCCTTCTAGTAGGTGATCAATGGTGCGAAACTCATTGAGACGCTCGGTCATCAACATCAATGGGCCGCGACCCACCTCCGGCAAGAGCTGAACGAGGTAGCCGCCCGCCGCGACCACCTCGCCTTCCTCCACCAAGGTTCCGAGCGCAAGCATGCTGGTAACCTGCTCGGATGTCTCGAGGTACACCATGAACCCATCTGCTACCGTGCCCGCTTCAGGCAGTTGAACCAGCCCTTGGTTAATGCGTCCTGAGGGCAAGCTGCGCATGAGCTGCAAGATCGTGCCATTCTCCAAGACAAACTCAGGGCGGTCCTTGGGGAGCTGCACGAGGCCGCGCGTCTTCCCGGATGGATGAGAATCTGCAACGATAGTCCCCTGACCAGCAGAACCGCGTAAAATGCCCTGAACGCGCATTTCCGGAGCCATCATCTCCCGAAAAAGAATGGTGCCTGTGACCAAATCTCCGAGGGCCCTCAGGGTTCCGCCCACAGCTTCCTGAGCTTGAGTGATGGCCCGGACGGTGTTCGTGGTGCGCGCAGAGATCACGCGAAAAGCGCCATCGTCGGTGATGGAGCGGATGATTGAGTCGCGGTCGGCACCCTGGGTCACGCGGCCAGCCTAGCAGGCGAGGCGGCCAGCGCGCGACCAGCTCTAATTTTCTTTGTAAAGTCGCTCTAATAGACCAGGGTCTTCTTCCAGATCTTCGGGTTCGATGGGGCGAGAAATGACGTAGCGTTCATCAAACCAGTTGCCCAAATCGATCTGTTTACAGCGCATGGAACAGAACGGCCGCGGCTCGAAATCGCTCGCGACATCCTCAAGAATTTTCTGACAGGTGGGGCAGACGATGCGCATATCTTTGGGCTTCCATATTCATGATTGGGGCAGAGCTCAAGCCTCTGCGAGAGCCTCTCGAACGGCTTGAACGGTCGTCTCCAGATCCTGCGCCGTGTGGGCTGCAGAAATGAACGCGGCCTCAAACTGGGAGGGCGGCCAATAGATGCCCCGGGTCAGTAGTCCAGCATGAAAACCAGTAAATCGCTGCTTGTTGCAATTCAGAGCCTCAGCCCAAGAGCGCACTTTCTCGTCCGTAAAGAATAGCGTGAGCATGGATCCGACACGTTGCACGCGCGCCCCGCCGCCGGTTTCGGCGATAGCCGCTGTTAGCCCCGCTTCGAGTTGGGCTCCGTAACTTTCAAGCTTGGCATAGACGCTTGGGCTGAGCTCGGCCAAGGTCGCAAGTCCGGCAGTCACGGCCAGCGGATTGCCGCTCAAGGTTCCTGCCTGATAAACGGGCCCGAGAGGCGCCACCTTTTGCATGATGTCAGTCCGCCCTCCATAGACGGCCAACGGCAGACCGCCGCCCACCACCTTGCCGAGACAGGTCATGTCAGGCCTGAGACCGTAAAGCTCCTGCGCACCACCACGCGCCAAACGAGAACCCGTCATCACCTCATCAAAGATTGAAACCGCGCCATGCGTACGACACAGGTCGATGATGGCCTCCAGGAATCCCGGTTCTGGGGGGACGCAACCCATGTTGCCAGCCACTGGCTCGACAATCACACACGCAATCTGCTGGGGATGGGCCTCAAACGCGGCCCGCAGCATTTCGGCGTCGTTATACGGCAAAACCAGCGTGGAAGCCGCCACCGCGCTCGGCACGCCTGCAGAATCTGGATAACCAAACGTCGCGGCGCCACTGCCAGCCTTCACGAGCAGTGAATCTGCGTGGCCGTGATAAGCACCGTCAAACTTCACAATCACATCGCGTCCAGTGAAGCCGCGGGCTACGCGCAAGGCGCTCATCGTGGCTTCGGTGCCGCTCGAAACACAGCGCAACATTTCAATACTCGGGTAGGAGGCTACGATTGCCTCGGCGAATTCCACTTCGAGCTGTGTGGGTGCACCAAAGGAGAGGCCCCGCGTGGCCGCCGCTTGCACCGCCGCAACGACGGCTGGGTGCGCATGTCCGAGCAGTGCGGGGCCCCAGCTGCCAACGTAGTCGAGGTACTCGCGGCCATCGGCGCCAAAAATCTTAGAGCCCAGCGCCTTATTGATAAACACCGGGCTGCCGCCCACGGCTCGAAAAGCGCGCACGGGTGAGTTGACGCCACCTGGCATCAGCTTTTCAGCGCGTGTCATGAGTTGGAGAGACAGCGTGTCGGTCATACCCCGCGGATTATTGCCGAAGCGGGGGGGTGGGTCGAGGCTAGGCGAGGTCCCTGATCTAGCGGCATAGATGTTGAAGCGTATTTGTAGGAGCCGCTGGAGGTCGATCCGGCGCCGCGCCCGCGCGAGGGGCGCCGGTTTGAGGAGTTAGGACGGGCGCGGAACTCGATTTTCTGAGGCGAGGCGGGACGCATCTTCACGTGCCAAGAGAAGCGCCGGGGCAGTCAGTCGCGGAGCTTCAACTACCGGCGAGTGCTTCGGTCATAAGTTCCACATGCTTCGCATCGAACGTTACGCCCGTCACCGTCCCAGTTCCCGAATGGGTTGGTGCAGAAGGCACTGCTCAATGCGGGGGTGATTGGTCGGCACTCCGGGCAGCGGGAAGCCGTAGTCCCGTGGAATTCAGTGGGATTTGTGACGTAGCTGGCGAGTGAGGGCTCGTTGTAGAACCGAGCGGTGCTAGGCTACCGCTCGCGCCGATGAAACCGAGTGCCTATGTCGAAACCACGATAGTCAGCTATCTGACCGCACGGCCAACTCGCGACCTTGTTCGCGCGGCCGAGCAGGAGATAACAGTGGAATGGTGGGACGCTCGGCAGACTTTCGATCTCTATGTGTCTCAGCTGGTGCTTGATGAGGCTGCCGTAGCGCAGGCTATGATCCCCCGATGTTCTGCACACCCAGGGAGTTGGTGGAGGAACAACATGACCCCTCGTGATTCAATCGTTGAAGAGGTCCGCGCAATCCGCGACGCCATTGCCAAGGAGTTCGACTACGATATCGAGCTACTGGGGCGGGCGCTGCAAGAGCGCCAGGCGAAGGGCGGCCGACCGGTGGTGAGGCTTGCGCCGAAACGGATCCTCCCTGAGAAGAAGGTCGGGTAATCGCCCAGGGGTAACTTTTTGGGCGAAACGTTGGCGCCGCCGAGGGCGTTGTGGGTGAGGAGTTAGTGGTGGAAGAGATCTGGCCGAGCGAGTTGATTTTTCTATGGTTAGCATTTCTCGGCGCACCGCACCTGTGCGCCGGGCTTTTCGGGCTCATCAGGCAACGGCCTCCGATTTGGTCGACGCGTTCGTTCGGAATGCACGGAGCCCTGCTGTGGCCTATTCTGTTGAATGGCTGGGGTGTTTTCTCCCCACCTTTCACAGCAGGAAAGGGGTTCATTGTTGCGCTGATGCTCGGTAGCCTGATCTGGGAGGGTATGAAGCTGTGGGCCCAGAGTTCCTACACAGTCTACGGCACCACCCATGCCGCCGCAGAAGGGGCTTTCTTCGCTGCGCTCGATAAACTCGAACTTAAGGATGAGGCTAGGTCCGGTTCGCGCACCATGTATATCGCTGGTGAGTACTTTAAGATAGTCGCGCGCAAGCCGTATCTAGGGTTCTATTCTATCCGCACGCGCGGAAGAGGTGGCCGGCAGCTCCTCGAGCAGGTCGCTGATGTGATGGCTCAAAGCCTTAGGGCTGGGCAAGTGGGAGTGAGCAAGAAGTTATTGGCTCTCAACGTGGTCTACGGCCTGGGCCTGGGGTCTGTCGGTCTTGGCTTCTGGATTTACTGGGCATCGAGAATCACTCAAATCGCTCGCTGATCGGTGTTGCTCGGCTCGTTGACGCTAGTCAATCCATTCAAGTCGGGTTAGCCCGCATCGGCGTTGCGGCAAGGCTTCGGAAGCGTTCGCGTTCAAGTGAGCCACTCCGAGCGGAGGACTCCAAACCACACCTCGTCGATAGCTTCATTGCGGATGAATCTATTGCATCGAAGCAGAGCGTAAGACAATCGAAGTGGAGAAATGGGGTAGAGGCAATGCCAGGCCACCTAGCCTAGGAAGCTCTGACCCCTGCAAACCCGGACACTGAGGCCTAAAGAGCGCTGAACACGACGAACATCCGACACTCAATCCCCGCCGGGCATCGGTGCAAATAGATCTCCGCCCAGAGCTGCGCGCTTTCAACGAAGAAAACGCCCCGTAAGGGCAACCAGCCTAGCGTCAGCCCCTCAACAGAAGCTCGGCTTCGCCGCTGCCACGGCGCGCGCAGCTCGTGCACGCGTTGTCCCTCAAGCACGAACAGCTCTCGATGCTCTTTTGATCGTCGGACTCAGCGCGCCCGCGTCTGCGTGCTCAACAAATCTGAGCAAGCGGCCGCGGTATCTGGCGAAAGGCCACGAATTTCGAGACCTTCCCGAGCCCGGAACGCGAGCTGACGGACCCCTGCATCGATTGGTACAAATGGAGACCTTCAACCAGGAGTGTGCATGTCGACCGAACAGATTCGATGGCTGATGAAAGTGCTCCAACCCGAAAGTACGTTGGGCTCGATGCCGGGGATCGCCGCGCTCACCGAGGGCACCCGCGCCGCCCTCATCGGGGTGGATCCCGAGACCTACCGCGCGGAGCTGGCGCAGATGCGCGCCGACGCGAAGGACGCCGCTGCCGAGTTGCTCGCCGATCCCGCGGTGGCGGGGATGGTCGATCGCCTGCCGCTGCGGAAGGGAGCGCGGGTCGTCGTCTTCGGCGACAGCCACACGGCTGATCCGCAGTCCTGGGCGAGGATCGTCGCCGAGATGTTGGTCGCACGCCGCCCCGCCGACGAGCTGTCGGTGGCGATTAGCGCGGTCCCCGGCGAGACCACGACGCACGGGCTGGTCCGAGTCGGCGAGGTGCTCGCGCGCCAGCCCGACTGGCTACTCTTCTTCATCGGAGTCAACGACGCGCGGACGCAGGGGCCGAGCCCGACCAAGACGCTGGTCGATCACGGTGAGACCGCGCGGAACCTCGCCGAGCTGTGCAGCCGCGCGTCGAGAGAGACGAAGGCGCGCTGCCTCTGGGTCACCCCCGCAGCGGTGATCGAAGACCGCGTGGCAGCACACTGGGGCCTGTCGCGCTTCGGCGTCCGCTTCCGCAACGAGGACGTCGCGCGCGTCGCGAACGCGGTGCGCGAACTCGGCAGTCCGACGATCGATCTCTTCTCGAGCCTGGGCGCTCCGCCTCCGTCCGAGCTGCTGATGGACGACGGTCTCCACTTCACGCTCGCGGGGCAGAAGCGCATCGCCCTCGAGGTCGTGCGCGGCTGGAGCGATCAATAAGATGAAATGTCTCATCACAGGCGCGACCGGGACCATCGGCTCTCTCGTCACCCAACATCTGATCGACCGCGGCGAACGCCCGTATGTCTTCGTGCGTGACGCCGCCAAGGCGCGGTCCCAGTTCGGTGACGCGGTCGAGATCCGCGTCGGGGATCTGGCGGCCGACCAAGCGTCGCTGTCGGCGGCGTTCGCCGATATCGACTCCCTCTTTCTCCTCAACAGCGGGCCCGACCTCGCCGCGCGCGATCGCGTCGCCGCGCTCGCCGCAAGAGCCGCCGGTGTGCGTCATCTGGTCAAGCTCTCGACGCTCGACGTGCACTCGGGCGTGGGGACGGGGCCGTGGCACGCGCTCGGCGAAACCGCGGTGCGCGAAAGCGGCATCGCCTTCACGCTCATCCAGACCGCGGCCTTCACGCCGGTCCCTCCGGCACCAACGCAGTGATCAGCTGGTGGAGCTCAGGGTCTGCGGCGTGCACGTCCGCGAGCCCCTTTACCAGCGCGCACGCGAAGTCCTGGAGCGACCCCGACGCACGCTCGGCCAGCGCGCGCTCGATCACCTGGTGCACCTCGTCCACGTGACGCTCGTGAAGCGCGCTGTAGATCGCCTGCTTGTCAGGAAAGTACTGATAGAGCGACCCGATGCTTACGCCGGCGGTCTCGGTGATGCGGTTGGTGGTGACCGCGTCGGGGCCATGGCGCTTGAGCACGATGGTGACCGCGTCGAGCACCGCGTCCACGGTCTGCCGGGACCGGTGTTGCCGCGGCTCCCGTCGGGGCTGATGTGTGGGTGCGTTTCTCATGTGATAGGCTTCCCTCGACCATAGCTCATTCGTCCGAGAGTCCCCACGGTTGCGTCGATAGGCCTTGTAAAAGGCTTGCCGTATGTCGGTCACTCCTTAGTATGATTGAGGCCAGTGACACGCCGCTCACGGTGTCGGCGCGAACGCTGTCTTCGGTCGTGAGTCACTCAGGTGTTGGCATCGCGGTGCTTGCCAAACGGTTCATGATGGACCCAGAGCTAATCCAGTATGTGCCTCGCATGCGAGGGATGGCAGGGGCATTGCACTTGCTAGATGAATTCATCCGAACGCGAAGCCTGAACACCCCCTCCGACAGGAGACGTCGCGGCAAACGCTCACCAGCGGAATTGTTGATCTCCACACGTCAGAACCTGGAGCGAGCAGGTTTTCGCCCGCGGGAAATTGCGAACCTTGTCGTTGCCGAGGCAAGTTCGGAACTTGCTGCGGTGAAGAATGTTGAGGTCCAACTGCGGCGTTACAGGAACGTCGACTTTCGCACGCGGCACCACGGAACTCCAGACGCGTGAGTGTAATGGGTGGATGGGACATTTTGGGGGAGAGATGGAACATTTAAGGGGGCGGCATTCAAAGAGGGCTTTGTGCCTTAGAAATCCGACACTCAATCCCCGCCGGGCATCGGTGCAAATAGATTTCCGCCCAGAAGTGCTCACCTCCAACAAAGCAAGCACCCAAAAAGGCAACCAGAGCCCAGCCTCAGCCGCTCAACAGAACCCAAACCTCAGCTGCCCGACCAAAACCCGCGGCGGCGCGGGAGGAGGCTGAGGAGCAAGACCCAGCTTGGCGAGCAGCGAGGCAGCGGCCTGTTCGGTGGTGGCGGCTTC
>ENA-ORBV01000429-ORBV01000429.1-microbial-mat-metagenome-genome-assembly--contig:-NODE-429-length-96954-cov-33.472630_pt1 | contig 96954 bp, 78 predicted proteins | sample MGYA00237777_ERZ505514 | MGnify/ENA primary metagenome ERZ505514 (study PRJEB26160, sample SAMN06269048) | microbial mat metagenome | isolation source: Oligotrophic lake microbial mat | place...
CCCCCATCCCCCGGACGCGCCCCCTCTTCACGTATTGAACACCGTGTAGATGCAGAAGAGGATGTTGCGGACGAGCTGGCTCATGCCGCGCCCAACGCCGCGCGCTTCTGGCCGAGGCTCGCGAGCAGCTTGTCGTACGGATCGTTGAACTTCTCGATCGCCTCGACCAGGAGCTGGTCGGTCACGGCGCGGAACGAGACGCCGACGCTCTCCAGCCGCTCGAAGTAGCGGCGCGCGCCCTCCGGATCGTGCTCCACGGTGTTCGGCGCGACCACGCCATGGTCGGTGAATCCCTCGATCGTCTCCATCGGCATGGTATTGACGGTGCTCGGGCCGATCAGCGTCTCGACATACATGACGTCACGGTAGGCGGGATTCTTCGTACTGGTGCTCGCCCAGAGCGGGCGCTGCGCCCAGGCTCCGTTTTCTTGCAGGCGCCGGAACTCGTCGCGGCCGAAGATGCGCAGGAACGATTGGTAGGCGAGACGCGCGTTCAAGATGGCCGCCTGTCCGCGCATCGCGAGGATCTCGGCGCTCTCGGTCGACGACGCCTTCGCGCGCTCGTCCAGCTTCGCGTCGGTCAGCGTGTCGATCCGGCTGATGAAGAAGCTGGCGACCGAAGCGACCTGGAGCGGTTTGCCTTCCTTCGCCCGCCGCGTGAGGGCGCGGAGGTACGCCTCGGCGACCGACTCGTAGGCCTCGATCGAGAAGAGCAGAGTGATGTTGATCGGGATCCCCTCGGCCAAGCAGGCCTCGATCGCCGGGACCCCCTCGGGCGTCCCGGGAATCTTGATCAACAGGTTGGGCCGGTCGACCCAGGCATGCAGCCGGCGCGCCGCCGTCAGCGTCCCCGCCGTGTCGCGCGCGAGATGGGGCGACACCTCGAGGCTGACGTAGCCGTCTTGCCCGCCGGTGCGGTCGTGGACCGGACGAAGAACATCACACGCCATGCGGATGTCGGTCACGGCCAGCTCTTCGTAGATCTGCTCGTCGCTCAGGTTGCGCGTCGAGAGTTCCGCCAGTTGCGTGTCGTAGGCCGAGCCCTTCGTCATCGCCTGATGGAAGATCGCCGGATTCGACGTGACGCCGGAGAGAGCGACGGTGTCGATGAGTTGCTTCAGGCGGCCGCTCTGCACGATCTCGCGGCTCAGGGAATCGAGCCAGACGGCGACGCCGGCCTCGGCGAGGCGAACGCAGGGGTTCGACGAGGACATGAGCACTCCTTGGGTGGCGGGTCGCCCTAGGTGATCGGACGTTGGCGCAAGCGAAGCGAGAGAATACGCGGCCGAGGGTGTTTACGCCTCCCCGAGTCGCGCCGCCAGCTTCTCCATCCGCTGGGCCAGCTCCACGTCGAGGGCGGTGACGCCGTCGCGGTCGTGCGTCCAGAGGGTGATCTCCACCCGGTCGTAGACATTGCTCCAGTCGGGGTGGTGGTTCAGCGCCTGCGCGTCCACGGCCGCTCCGGCCATGAAGGCAAACGCGCGGGCGAACGACTCGAACCGATAGGAGCGCAGGAGCTTGTCTCCCTCGACCCGCCAGCCGGGCAGGCCGGCCAGTTCCCTCCGGATCGCCTCGGGCGTCAGCTTGGTGCGGTCGGGCATCGGTCCCCCTTGGTCGTGTTACCCTCCCGCGCGGCCCGATCGTCGGTCCGGAAAGGCAGGGATGTTCATGGGCGGCTTTCTCATCCGGCTCGCGGTTTCCGCGCTGGCCCTCTGGCTCACCGACATGGCGCTCGCCGGGGTCCAGTTCACCACGATTCCATCACTCGTCGGGGCCGCGCTGGTGCTCGGCATCCTCAATGCGATCGTGCGGCCGGTCGTCGTCTTCCTCACCTTACCGCTAAACATCCTGACTCTGGGCCTCTTCACCTTCGTCATCAACGCCGCGATCCTGGGCCTGACGGCGCGGTTGGTGCCCGACTTCAAGATCACCGGCTTCTGGCCGGCGCTGCAGGCCGCGGTGGTCATGGCGATCGTCTCGGCCGTCCTCAACTGGATGGTCAAGGACAAGAAGGACGACTGAGGCCTGGTCGGCCCTAGGCGCGCGCAGCCCGCAGGACGTCGTCGACGATCCGGTCGAGCAGCGCTTCGTCGCAGCGGGGATGCAGAATGACCGCGCGAAGCCAGCGGGCGCCGCGATAGCCGGTGAAGCTGAGCCAGGCGCGCCCGCCCGACTCGATCGCCGCGTGCAGGCGGGCGTTCCAGTCGTCCAGCGCCGCCCCTTCGAGTTCTGGCCGGCCCCCGGCGGTAGGTCCGCGATGGCGGAAGCAGACGATGTTGAGGTCGGGCGCCTGGAGCAGTTCCAGATCGGGCTCCGACTGGATCCGCGCGACCAGGTGGCCCGCCAGATGGTGGCAGCGCTCGATCAGCCGTCCCAGGAGGTCGGCGCCGAAGTGCTCGAGCGTCAGGTACAGCTTGAGCGCGCCGACGCGCCGCGTCCCCTGGAGCGTCCACTCGCCGAGATTCCGGGTCGTGCGCCCGTTCGCGCTCTGATTCGAGTTCCCGTAGAGGAAGGCCTCGCGCAGATGTCGGTCGAGGTCGTCTTCGTCGCGAAAGAGGATCGACGCCGAGGTCTTGGGCACGAAGAGCCACTTCTGCGGATTGAAGGTGATCGAGTCGGCCTGCTCGATCCCGGCGAGTCGCGCGCGGAGGGACGGCGCGAGCGCGAGCGCGCCGCCGTAGGCCGCGTCGACGTGGAACCAGAGCCCTTCGCTGTGGGCGAGGGCGGCGAGTTCGGGCAGCGGGTCGAGCGATCCGGTCACGGTGGTGCCCGCCACGCCGACGATGCAGAACGGCTGCGCTCCTTCCGCGCGGGCCTGCCGCAGCGCCGCTTTCATGGCGTCGATGCGCACGCGCCCGAGCGCGTCGGCCGGTACGTGGATCCATCCTTCTCGCCCCAGCCCGAGGAGATTGGCCGTCTTCAGGAACGAGAAGTGCGCGTTCTCGGTCGCCAGGAAAACGAGCCGTTCGGGGCGAGCCGCCAATCCCTGAGACAACCGCTCGCGTCCCGCCGCGCGGTTTCGCGCGACGAGCAACCCCGTCATGTTGGCCAACGTGCCGCCGCTGACGAGCGTGCCGGTCGGACGGGCGGGGTGGAATTCGGGCGTCGTGGCCGGCGTCAGAGTGGCCGTCGCGCCATTGGCGCCGAGTCCGAAGAGCCGCGCGGCCCACTGCATCAACCGCTGCTCCAGCTCGGTGAAGCGCGGCCCCATCTCGAAGGCGAGCATGTTGTTGTTGAGCGCCGAGACCGCCGCCTCGGAGAAGATCCCCAGCGTCGACGCGATCGAATCCATGTGGCCGAGATAGCCGGGATGGCTCGGATTCATGCCGTGGGAGAGGTACTCGGCGAGTTCGGCCACCAGGTCATCGGCGGATCGGCCGGTGCGCGACGGCTCGTACGGCGCCATTGAGTCGGGGATGGAGCGTTCCAGCGGTGGGCGCGCTCCTGCGCTCGCCGCCCGATCGACGATGAGGTCGACGATGCGGTGCCCGAGCGCGCGGACCGATTCCACGTTCGAGCCGTCGGGCTCGATCCACAGCGGCTCGTCCGAGTTCGGCTTCAACCGCGCCCCTTCGCGTCCGAAGCCTTCGGTTCGATCCATCGGCCATGCTCGTGGATGAGCGCGATCAACCGATCCACCGCTTCCGCTTGGTCGATCTTCTGCGCCACGCGCTCCTTGCCGACATAGAGATCGATCCGCCCGGAGCCGCTCCCGACATAGCCGAAGTCGGCATCGGCCATCTCGCCCGGTCCGTTCACGATGCAGCCCATGACGGCGATCTTGACCCCCGCGAGATGCCGCGTTCGCGCCTGGATTCGGGCGGTCGTGGTCTGGAGGTCGAACTGGGTGCGGCCGCACGACGGGCAGGCGATGAACTCGGCCTGCGTCAGGCGCAGTCGGCATCCTTGGAGGATCGCGTAGCTGCTCGAGACCGGCGCTTCGGTCCACGCGCGCTCCGAGGTCGGCCACGTGTGCAAGCCGACGACGCCGTCCACACCGTTGCCGCCGCCCGTCGGCGCGAGGCAGAGGACGTGACCGATGCCGTCGACCAAGAGCGCGCCCGCTTGGAGCGCGGCGTCCGCGCCGGGGAAGTCGGCCTCGACGAAGAGCAGCCCACCGTGTTCGCGCGCCACCGCGGCGAGCCGACGGGCACGTTCGATCCTGCGGGGTCCGGCTGGCGCGACGAATCCGAACGCCTCGAGGCCCGACTCCGCGCAGAGGGTTGCGATCTGTAGTGCGCAGTCCGACTGCGCGCCGTCTGAGTCCGACAGCCGCCACCGCACCGGCCGTCTCGCCGCTAACAAGATCTGGATGGCCGCCTGTGCTCGTTCCAGCCAGCCCGCCGCCGTCGGATCGATCGAAAGCCCGATCGCGTCAGCGCTGTGCACGAGATCCTGAAGTTGGTCGAGCCCCAGCTCGACCAACACCGGAACCGCACCGGACGTCCGTCGGCGAAAGTCTTGTAGCCCGAGTGTCAACGCCCCGCGGCTCCCTTCATCTCTCCCGCACATGACCGAAACCAACTCCACCGGCCGATCCTCGGTGGACGCCGGCGCCGGAATCCGCCCCTCCGCGTCGGGCGCCACTCGCTGCTCCACCCTCACCGGCGCACCGGTTCCGAACGGGATGCTCCCCAAGACCCAGCGGACCGGCCGAGCTGCGACTCGGGTCTCGGCAACCGGGGGGAGATACCGCGCGCCGTCTCTCTCCACCGCGTCGAGGATCGCGCGCGCGGCCGGGATCTCGTGCACCGAGTCTTCCGTCAGCGAGACGCGGATCGTATCGCCGAGGCCGTCGCTGAGGAGCGAACCGATGCCGATCGCGCTCTTGATGCGCGCCTCCAGGCCGTCGCCCGCTTCGGTCACGCCGAGGTGCAGGGGGTAGTCCATGCCGAGTTCGTCCATCCGCTGCACGAGAAGCCGATAGGCGGCGATCATCACGCTCGGGACCGACGACTTCATCGACAAGACGATCTCGCGGTACCCCTCGTCCTCGCACATCTGGACGAACTCCAGCGCCGACTCGACCATGCCTGCGGGCGTGTCGCCGTAGCGGTTCATGATGCGGTCGGAGAGCGAGCCGTGATTCGTGCCGATGCGCATGGCGCATCCGTTCAGCTTGCAGGCGCGGACGAGCGGCGCGAACCGGCCGCGGACCCGCTCGAGTTCGGCGGCGTAGTCGGCCTCCGAGATCTCGAAGACGGCGAACCGCTTGCGATCGGCGAAATTGCCGGGATTGATCCGAACCTTCTCCACGATCTCGGCGGCGCGCAGCGCGGCGTCGGGCGTGTAGTGGATGTCGGCGATGAGCGGGACGTCGATCTTGTCGGCGCGAAGGCGTCGCTTGATCTCCCTGAGATTCTCCGCTTCGTTGAGCGACGGCGCGGTCAATCGAACGAGTGGGCAGCCCGCCTCGACCAGGGCTCGAACCTCACGGACCGCCGCTTCGGTGTCCATCGTCTCGCAGACGGTCATCGACTGGATCACGATCGGGTGATCGCCCCCGATGGAGACCGACCCGACCGGTACGACGCGAGTCGGACGCCTCCGCAGGCGGGAGTCCAGAGTGCGGGGATCGGTGGAGTCGGGAAGGGTCGGCATCGGCGCAGAAGATACCCGAAACATTGTCGGCGGGAGTGACTCGCGAGGACGGGCGGCGGCGGCCCGTTCCGAGGCGCACGACGGGATCATGCGATACACTGCGACGCCGTTCCTCCAGGTCAGCCGCGGGATGTCTCCATCGATGGTCCAATCAGCCCGGCCTCTCGCATGACCCAACTGTATTTCAGGAACATCGACGGACTCAGGTTCTTCGCCTTCCTCATCGTCCTGGTCTCTCACCTCAGCATCTTCACCGGCTACGAGGCGCGATTCTATCGGCCGATCCGCAGGCTCTTCCTGACGCATGGCGATCTCGGGGTGAGCTTCTTCTTCACGCTCTCCGGGTTCTTGATCACCTACCTGCTGTTCCAGGAGAGAGAACGATCCGGGGTCGTGTCGCTCCGGCACTTCTACATTCGTCGCATCTTGCGAATTTGGCCCGTCTACCTGGTCGTGCTGGTGTGCGGGTTCTTCGTCTTTCCGCACCTGATCGATACGCCGCTCGCCGTGTCGCTCGAAGCCCCGCTCTCCCGGCTCCCCGCCTATCTGTTCTTCGCCGGCAATATAGATCTGGTCTATCTGGGACACGCCTCGGTCATTGTCGGCATCCTCTGGTCCCTGGCGGTGGAGGAGCAGTTCTATCTCGTCTGGCCGGCGGTTTTCAAGCGGGTCCGGGCGTCTCGAGTTCCGTGGATTCTCGGGACCGTCATCGCGGCGTCGTTCGTCTATCGATGGATCAACGCGGATAGCTACCAGGTGATCCACTACATGACGTTCTCGGTCTTCTCGGACCTGGCCATCGGCTGCTTGTTCGCCTACCTCGTCTATTTCAAGGCAGGCGTCTGGAGGCTCTTCGAGAACCTGCCGAGGTGGGCGATCGTCCTGAACTACGCGCTCCTTCTGGTCTGCTTGGTCCTGCGTGGGATGCGCACGGAGCCGATCTCCGGCGCTCTGCCCCAGACGCTGCGGGCGCTCGAATCGTGCGTCTTCTGTCTACTCTTCGTCGGCATCATCTTGGAGCAGTGTTATTCGAAGCACTCACTGTTCAAAGTCGGGGACTCCCCGGCGCTGACCTATCTCGGGAAGATCTCCTACGGTCTCTGTGCCTATCACATGCTCGCCATGGTCCTGGTGCTCTGGGCCGGAGTCGTCTTCTTCGGTCTGCCGCTGACGCACGGTTCGATCTCGATCGTGATCGGCATCGCCGCCGCGACCTCTTTCGTCTCGATGGCGTTCGCACACCTCTCGTACATCTACATGGAGAAACCGGTGCTCAGGCTCAAGGAGCGGGTGGGATATTCGAAGTAGGGGGACGGGGGCGAGCGCCCTCGCGGGGAATACGCGACGGGCGAAGAGGATTGGCGGTAGCCGGCGCCGTTTCTTGATGCTAGCGTCCCGCTTCCGGTCCACACTGCCGGCCTCGAGGCGACCTCCCGGGGCCAGAGTTGCTCGCATCGTGCGTTGAGCGCCACGACGTTCGAAGCCATTTCGAACGTCTTGGTTCTCGCAACTAGCGGGAGGTCTCCATGTCCCATGCATCCGTCGCCCCTCTGCGTCTTTTCCTTCTTCTTCTCCTCCTCGTCGCCACCGAGAGTCCGAGTAGACCAGCGCTGGCGGGCCACGACGCCGACGGCGAGCAAGCTGCCGCGCTCCCGCATCCGATCCTCTTCGTGACGCAGGTGCCGATTCCGGCCGACTTCGCCACGGTCGGTTCCGTCTTCGCGAATCATCTCGGCGACATGGGCCGAGTGGGGCGGGGGGGCGACCTCTGGATTCTCTATCCGAACGGCGTGCTGAAGAACCTCACCCAAGCGGCCGGCTACGGCGTGAGCGGGTTCCAGGGAGAGCAATCGATCGCGGTGCGGGAGCCGAGCGTGCACTGGGACGGGACGAAGGCGCTCTTCAGCATGGTCATGGGCTCACCGGTGCAGTACCAGTGGGAGGAGTATCTCTGGCAGATCTACGAGATCGAGGGACTCGGGCCGACCGACACGCCGGTCATCACGAAGGTCCCGAATCAACCGGCGGCGTACAACAACGTGAGTCCGTTCTACGGAACCGACGATCGAGTGCTGTTCACTTCGGATCGCCCCCGGGACGGACAGGCGCACCTACATCCGCAGCGCGATGAGTATGAATCGACCGATACGATCACCGGACTCTGGAGCCTCGATCCGGCCAACGGCGACCTGCGACTGCTGAACCATGCGCCGTCGGGCGTCTTCTCACCCTCGGTCGACTCGTTCGGACGGGTCGTGTTCACGCGGTGGGATCATCTGCAGCGCGACCAGCAGGCGGACGCGGATGAGTACGGCGGATCCAACGGCTCGTTCAACTGGTCCAGCGAAGGCTCCGGCGCGACGGCGCTCTCGAATCGCCTGGAGGTCTTCCCCGAGCCGCGTCCGACACGGACCGATCTCCTCGAGGGGACCAACCTCGTCGGCCACACCTTCAATCAGTTCTTCCCCTGGCAGATCAACGAGGACGGCACGGAGGAAGAAACGCTGTCGCACCTCGGACGCCAGGAGATGCTCAGCTATTTCGAGCGGAGCTTCGATGACGATCCGAATCTCGACCCCTTCAGCGGCAACTACGACGAGCTGATCCGCAACGTGCTGCAGATGAAGGAGAGCCCGGTCGCGGCCGGAGCCTTCTACGGCGTCGACGCGCCCGAGTTCTATACACACGCCTGTGGACAGCTCATCCGCGTGCTCGCGTCGCCGCAAGACAACGCCGATGACCTGGCGTTCGAGTACATCACGCACCGGGAGACGGCGAATTTCACCGGCAATCCGAGTCCGAATCACAGCGGTCTCTATCGCAACCCGGTTCCGCTCGCCGACGGCAGCGTCATCTGCGTGCACACTCCGGAGACTCGGAACGACGAGAACGAAGGGACGCGCGCGGCGCCGATCTCGCGCTATCAACTTCGCCTCAAGCAGACCGTGCCGGTCGGGAACTATTGGAAGGCTGGCGCGCCGCTCACTCCGGGGATCAGCAAGAGCGTGAGCTACTGGGATCCCGATGTCCTCGTGAGCTACTCCGGCCAACTCTGGGAGCTCGATCCGGTTGAGGTGCGTGGGCGGCCGCGTCCCTCCCCTCGAGTCGTGCAACTTCCAGCCATCGAAGCGCAGGTCTTCGCGGAGGAGAACGTCTCCGTGGAAGACTTCCAGGAGTGGATGCGCGCACGCGGCCTCGCGTTGGTGGTCAGTCGCAATGTCACGGTGCGCGACGACGCGGACCGGCAGCAACCGTTCAATCTGCGCGTTCCCGGCGGCGCGCAGACGATCGGCGCCCCGGGAAAGATCTATGACGTCGCGTCGCTGCAGTTCTTCCAGGGTGATTTGATCCGCGGATACGGCGGCGAGAGCGATCCTTCGCCGGGACGACGAGTTCTCGCGCAACCGATGCACGATCCGGCGGTGACCAACCCGCCGAACCCCGGTGGGCCCGCGGGGAGCGTCGCGATTGCCGCGGACGGTTCGATGGCGGCTTTCGTGCCGGCCCGTCGCGCCATGACTTGGCAGAGCACCGATCCCGACGGCGTCGGTGTGGTGCGCGAGAGATACTGGGTCACGTTGCAGCCCGGCGAGATCCGCACCTGCCACAACTGTCATGCGCTGAATCGCGACGATCAGGCCGGACACGAGACTCCCACGAATCAACCCGAGGCGCTCCGCGAGCTGCTGCAGTACTTCCAAGCAGCGGCGGCGGCCCCGCCGGGAAGTTCCGCGCCGCTGCTCGGGTTGACGCTGCTCGATAACTTTCCGAATCCCATTCGCGAGAGCACGGAACTCCGATTGGTCAGCGCCGCGCCCCATGCGAACGCGACGCTCGAGGTCTGGGGCGTCGACGGTCGCGTCCTGGTCCGCGAGTCGCTCGGACCGCTGCCGGCGGGGCTCTCGCGCGTCACCTGGACGGCGCAGGACGAAGACGGACGAAAGCTCGCCCCCGGCGTCTACTTCTACCGCGTCGGCGACGGGACTCGAGTCACGGCGCCGAGAAAGATCTCGATCGTGCGGTGACAGCGCTCTGAGTTCGAGTGTGGGGCGCGGCCACTCTCGCTGGCCGCGCCCCGTCCGCTCTGCGCCGTCGGCAGCGGGCGAGGCGGACCAGTCTCGAGGCGGAGACTCCGTCGTTGCGCAAATGCCCCGAGGGGTCGCACTGTCGCCCGCGGCGGATCGCGTTTGCCTTTTCCGACTCGAACCAGTGGACAGGATGGATCGACGCATGGCGGCTGGAGACGGGGCCACTCCACCCGAAACGATCGGACCGTACGAGGTCCTCGAGGAACTCGGCCGAGGCGGGATGGGTGTCGTCTATGCGGGACGAGATCCGCGCCTGGGCCGGCGCGTGGCGATCAAGGTCGTCTCGGAGAGGCTCTCCCGGAATGTCGAGTGGAGCGCGCGTTTCCAACGGGAAGCGCGCCTCCTCGCTTCCCTCAACCATCCCAACATCGCGACGATCCACAGCCTGGAGCGAGATGGCGAGGTCGAGTTCCTCACGATGGAGCTCATCGAGGGACGACGGCTCGGCGAGGTGATCGCGAGCGACTCGCTCTCGCTGGCCGATGCGCTCGCCATCGGCCGGCAGATCGCGCGGGGGCTCGAAGCGGCGCACCAAGCTGGCGTCATCCACCGGGATCTCAAACCGCCGAACGTCATGGTCACGTCGGAGCTGCATGTGAAGCTCCTCGACTTCGGATTGGCGACGAGCGCGGCGGATCTCGTCGCTATCCCGGACTCGCCCGGCGAGCCATCGCCGCGGCTAGGGGATCGGCGCCATGGGCGGATCGACGATGTTGACGCGACGATCCAGCTCGAGCTGGGGCGCTCGGATTCTCCGTCTTCACGCGCTTCGAGTGTGAGCACCGGCGCGGGCACTCCCGGTTACATGAGTCCCGAACAGATTCGAGGAGAGGATCTCGACCCACGCAGCGACATCTGGGCGTTCGGTTGCGTCCTCTTCGAGTTGCTCGCCGGAACCCGCGCCTTCGACGGCGCGACGCCGCTCGAGCGAGTTCGATCGTCGCTGAAGCTCGTCCCGAACCTGGCGGCGTTGCCCGCGAGCACCCCCGATTCGGTGAAGCAGCTGCTTCATTCCTGTCTCCAGCTCGACCGGCACGCCAGGCTACAGAGCGCGCGGGAGGCGCGAGAGATCCTCGAACACGCTCTCGCGCGACGTTCCTGGGAGGCGAGCGGCGAAGGCGCCGGCGACTCGGGGGCGCGAGGCTCCGCCCATCCGAACAACCTCCCCTCGGCCCTGACTCCGTTCGTCGGGAGGTCGCGCGACCTCGTTCGATTGCGCGCGCTCCTCGGCGAGAGTCGATTGCTCACGCTGACGGGGGTCGGAGGGGGTGGAAAGACGCGCGCGGCGATCCGAGTGGCGGAGGAGTCGCTCGAAGAGTTTCCGGACGGTGTCTGGTTCGTCGAACTGGCGCCCGTGGAGGAGTCCACCCACGTGGTCGCCGCGGTGGGTCGGACGCTCGGCCTTTCCGATACGCCGGGAGGTTCGATGGCGGAGGCGATCGTGGCCCATCTGGCGTCGCGTCAGCTCTTGTTGATCTTGGATAACTGTGAACATGTGATCGAGGCGGTGGCGGAGCTGATTCGCGCGATCCTCTCGGTGAACTCGCGAGCCAAGGTGCTGATCACGAGTCGGGAGACTCTCGGTCTGGCGGGCGAGACCGTCTTCCAGCTCCCGCCGCTGCAGGTGTCCGTGGAGGACCAAGGCGGTGTCGAGGCGCTGCTCGGCGCCGAGGCGATCGAGCTATTCGCCCAGCGAGCGGCGCAGTCGCTGCCTGGGTTCGCGGTCTCGGCGGCGAATGGGAGGAAGGTGGCCGAGATCTGCGAGCGTCTCGACGGAATCCCTCTCGCCATCGAACTGGCCGCCGCCCGGGTGCGCTCTCTCTCCTTGGAGGAGATCTCGCGGCGACTCGACGACCGCTTCAGGCTCTTACGCAGCAGCGCTCGTGCGACGCTCGGGCGCCATCAGACGCTGGAAGCGCTCATCGATTGGAGCTACGCGCACCTCACCCCGAATGAGCAGATCCTCCTGCGGCGCCTGTCGATCTTCCGCGGCGGTTGGACGCTGGAGGCGGCCGAGGCGGTCTGCTCGGATGAGGCGATCGAGTCGTGGGAAGTGCTCGACCTGCTCTCGCGCCTCATCGACAAGTCGCTCGTCGTCTTCGGCGTCACACGCTACCGGATGCTCGAGACCGTGCGGGAGTTCGGGTCGAGTCGTCGTGCGAGCGCGCCCGATGGCGGGCAGTTGGAGACGCGCTTTCGTGAATACTTCACCGGGCTGGCCGAGCGGGCGGCAGAGCGGTTGGTCGGGTCCGGACAGGTGGAGTCGTTGGCGCGGGTCGACGCGGACGTCGCCAACGTGCGGGCCGCCTCCGCAACCGCGGTCGCGTCGCGCAACGCAGAGGCCGCGATCCGCCTCGGACAGCTCATGGTTCGCTACTGGTCGATCCGGGGGCAGTTCCGAGAGGGTCGGCAGACACTCGAACGAGCGTTGTCGCTCCCCGGCGCCGACGCGCCGACCTTCGCGCGCGCCATGTGCCTGAGCGGCCTGGGGATCTGTCTGCAGTTCCTCTGCGAGTTCGACGGCGCGAGGGCGAAGTACGAAGAGGCGATCGAAGTTCTCCGCGCGGCCGGTTTCCCTCGGCGCGCGGCTGTCCCGCAGTTGAATCTCGGGGGCCTGTATCGAATGCAGGGCGACCTGGATGCCGCCGCCGCCATCCTGGCCGAGTGCCTCGAGAATCTGGATGAGTCGGACCACTGGATGATCGCTTCGGCGCACGGCAATCTCGCGGCGGTGGCCTTGACGCAGAGTCGCTATGCCGAGGCGGAAGCTTCGTACCGCGTGGCGGTCGGAATGCTGCGGCAGGCCGGCGACCGCGTGCAGGCCACGGTCATGTTGGCGAATTCGGCGGTCGTGGCGATGCTGACTCGCCGGTTCGAGGACGCTCGCGCCATCTACGAGGAGTGTCTCCCGGTCATCGAGGAGCTGGGTGTGCGGACCTGGGCGCCGATGGTCCACTCCAACTACGGTATCGCCCTGCTGGAGCTGGGCGAGTTCTCGGGGGCGCGGGCGGCCTTCGCTCGAGGGATCCGCCTCGCACATGAACTCGAGATCATGGATGTCGTCGCCTCGTCGCTGGAGGGATTCGCGCAGCTCGCGGAACGCCTTGGCGACGCGCCGCGATCGGTCCGCCTCCTCGCCGCCGCGGAAGCCGTGCGGAGCTCGAGCGCGACGCCCCGACTTCCACAGGAGGGGTCGGAGTGGGATCTGTATCGCGCGAGAATGAACGAAGCGGTCGGCGCGGAGAGCTTCGCGCGGCTGTACAGCGAAGGGGCCGCCCTCGGAGTGGCCGGCGGGGTGGCGTTGGCGTTGGCGGAGTGAGTCTCACGTTCGATTTTTTTATCCGCGCCGGTACGAGAGCGCGTTTACCCCGCCGAGGGATCCGGCTAGAATCGCCCGCAACAAGATGTATCCGATCCGCCCCGTACCTACGTTCGCGGCAGTCGCCTGGCTCACCTGCCTCGCCTGCCTGACCGGGACTGTCCCGGCCACCGCGGCCGAACTCCGACTGCGGCTCCTCAACGCCGAGACCCGGCAGCCGATCTCCGGAGCGGCGGTCCATCTCGTGGCGCCGTTGCGACTGGAGTTCACCGACCACCAGGGCGCGGTGGCGTTTCCCGAACTGCTCCCCGGCCGTTGTGCGCTCTTCGCGACGCATGTCGGCTTCGTGGCCTCCGACACGCTCGAAGTCGAGTTGACCGAATCGATCTCGCTCGATCTCTTGCTGACGCCGACCGCCTGGGTCATCGACCAGGTCGTCGTCACCGGAACCCGCTCCCCTCATCTCCTCAAGGAGGTTCCGGTTCAGACGGAACTCATCACGAAGCGGGACATCCGGCGGATCGGCGCCACGACGGCGGATGAGGCGCTGGCGGGCGCCGTCGGCATCGACGTGAGAGCGGATCTTTCCGGCCAGGGCGCCTCACTCCGTGGCATCGACGGAGAGCGAGTTCTCGTCCTGGTCGACGGCGAGCGTGCGGTGGGACGGGTGCGCGGGTCGATCGACCTGAGTCAGCTCTCCCTCACTCAGGTCGATCGAATCGAGGTCGTCAAGGGGACCGGATCGACGCTCTACGGATCGGAGGCGATGGGCGGAGTCATCAACATCATCACCACCGATCCCGAGAAGGCGCCTGCACAGGTCCGACTCTCCGCCGACTACGGCTCCCATGCGAGCCTCCGTTCGACCGCCGCGCTCTCGCTCCCGCGGCGCGGTCGCTTTGCCGGTGATCTCGGCGCGCAGTTCTCGCGCACCGACGGCTTCGATCTCGATTCGGCGACGCCGCATACGAATGGGCAGGAGGCGATCACTCGACTGAACCTGGACGGAAAAGGGAGCTTTCGCTTCAATCCGAAGTGGCGCCTGAAAGGCGCGGCGCGATTCATGGACGAAGGCCGCGACTGGCTCGAGTCGGAACTGCGGGGCGGCTCGACCTTCGTCTACGACGACGAGGAGTCGAACCAGCGGTACGACGGCTCCACCACCCTCGAGTACAGGTCGGGGGACGAGTACGAGATGAACCTCCGACTCTTCGGCACGTTCTACGACCATCGCTGGAGCAAGTACACGCGGATCGGCGCGCTCGCGGACAGCTCCGAGACCGAAGACGTCTTCTTGGAGGCCGCTTACTACTCGAACTATGTGATCGGGGACAAGCACGTCGCCACCTACGGATTCGACGCCACCTACCAAGATCTCTCCTCCACCGAGATCTCCTCGGGGAAGAAGGCGAACCGGGCTTGGGACGGCTACTTCCAGTACGAGTACGCCCCGGTCCAGACGCTCACCTTCCTACCCGGTGTGCGCTACGAGCACAGTTCCTCGTTCGGAGATCACGTCAACCCGTCGATCAACGCCATGTACATGCCGAGTGTGCATTTCAAGCTGCGCGGCTTCGTCGGACGGGGCTACCGGGCCCCCTCCATCAAACAGCAGTACTTCGTCTTCGATCACACCGCGGCCGGATACATCGTCTACGGGGGGGACGTCGAGGTCCCCGCGGAGATCGCCAGGGGAAGGGACTTCGGAGAACTCGGGGCCGAGACCTCGATCAACTCCTCCGTCTCCGGCGAGTTCAGTTACGGGACGATCGGCCGCCACCGGCTGACCTACTTTTACAACCATCTCGACGATCTCATCGACTTCGTCCTCGTCGACCTGACGAACCCGACTTACTGGCGCGGGATCTACGTCTATCAGAACATCGATCGCGCCTTCACCCGCGGGATCGAATGGGAGTCGCGGATCCGGCTCTGGGAGAGCGCGGAACTTTCCTTCTCGTATGACTGGTTGAGCTCGCGTGACCTCTCGACGGGTGGGGAACTGCTCGGTCGACCCGAACACACCGGCAAGCTCGTCCTCTCCGCGGACCATCCCTCTGGCTGGAGCGGAAGCGTCTGGGGCGAAGTCCAGTCGCGGAAGCTCTGGGTCTCGCTGAGCAACACCGGCGAGCAGGAGTCTTCCGCGGAGTGGGCGCCCGGGCGAGCCGCCTGGAACCTCAGCTTGAATCGAAAGCTGGCGCGCGATCTCTCCGCGCACCTCCGAATGGAGAATCTCTTCGACGAGACGAATGTGACCTACGGTTACTGGCCCGGTCTCGAGATCACGCTGGGCCTCGGATATCATCGGTCGTTTCCATGACGCGACGACCCGTCCGCCACGAACTGTCCAAGGAGGGTTCCTAGCATGTTGAAGAAGCTTCTTTTCATTCTTCCCCTGACCTTCGCGCTGGCCGCGGGGATCGGCTGTTCGGACGACGACGACGATCCGACCGGGCCGGGCGACGTCGGATTCGTCGAGGGGACGATCGAAGCCGGCGGCGCCTATGTCACCAGCATCAACGCGAGCGATAGTGACGAGTTCGTCGGCTTTGCCTTCGCCGATCGGGAGATCACGTCGGACGTCGAGGTCGAGGGAGGCGCGGGCTGGGACATCGCGTTTCGCCGCGAGGACATCGCCATGAATCCCGCGGCCCCATCCCTCCGGGGGGCGCGGCTCGCCGGCGCCGAGTTCGCCGAGGTCGACGCCGCCGACGTTCCCGCGGAGAACAGCCAGGCGTGGCAGGGCGGGGGCGTCGCTTATGCGATCGACGATTGGTATAGCTACGCGAACCAGCAGATCGCGATGACCAGGAACGTCTACTCGCTCCTCGACGCGTCCGGCCAACACTGGGTCAAGTTCCGGGTCGACGCGGTCGTCGGCGCCACCGGCCAGAACAACATGGGCACGGTCGAGATCTCCTACTTCTATCAGTCGACCGCCGGATCTCTCGTCCTCGACGGCGAGATCCAGACGGCGTCGATCGTCGTGGCAGATGGAACTGGCTACTTCGACTTCTCCGCCGGTCAGCAGGTCACGCCGTCGACGCCCGGGACTTCACTCGACTGGGACATCGCCTTCTCCCACTTCACCCTCGCCCTCAACGGCGGCGCCAGCGGAAGCGGCGCGGCCACCGCGTTCTTTGCTCACACGGAACTCGACGACCCGACCGACCTCGCCGCCTTCGCCGCGCAGCCGGAGTTCGCCCAGACCTTCCCGGACACCTACGGCTCGGCCTTGAGCGAGTGGTACGACTACAACGGCGCGACCCACGAACTGTCCCCGAAGGACGCCGTTTACCTGGTGCGGACCGCGGACGCGGTCTACAAGGTCGAGCTGGAGAGCTACTACGGGGACGTCGGCGGCCAGCCGGCTTCCGCGCATTATCGCTTCCGTTGGGACGAGATCGAGTGAGTTCGGCGTTCGCGCGGCGGGATACGATCTAGCTATGTCGACCATTTACCTGGATTACAACGCGAGCACGCCGCTCGATCCCGACGTGATCGAGGCGATGCGGCCGTTTCTCGAAGCGAGCTTCGGGAATCCCTCCAGCGCGCATTGGGCCGGTCGTCCGGCGCGAGAAGCAGTGGAGCTGGCGCGCGGTCGGGTGGCGGAGTTGATCGGCGCGGCTCCTGCGGAAGTCGTCTTCACGAGCGGCGGGACCGAGGCGAGCAACCATGCGCTGAAGGGGGCGTGGTATCGCGCGGGGCGGGCGGATGGGCACTTCATCACGACGGCGGTGGAGCATCCGGCGACGTTGAATCCGCTGCGGTTTCTGGAGGGGCAGGGGGCGGAGGTCACGGTCTTGCCGGTCGATCATGAGGGGCGGGTCGACCCGAACGAGGTTCGCCGTGCGATCCAAGATCGCACGGTATTGGTCTCGGTCATGCACGCCAATAACGAGATCGGCACGATCGAGCCGATCGAAGAGATCGGCCGGATCACGCGCGAGCGGGGGATCCTCTTCCATGTCGACGCCGCGCAGTCGCTCGGCAAGATCCCGGTCGATGTGAACGCGATGGGCGCTGATCTCGTGTCGATCGCCGGGCACAAGCTGTATGCGCCGAAAGGGGTCGGCGCGCTCTACATCCGCGCGGGCGTCGAACTCGAGCCGCTGATGCACGGCGCGGGGCACGAGTCGGGACGCAGAGCCGGCACCGAGAACGTGCTGCTCGCGGTTGGACTGGGCGCCGCCTGCGCGGCGGCGCAACGCTGGCTGGCGAGCGAGGGGAGAAGCGGACCGAGCGCGACGCGCGCGCTCCGCGATCGTCTGCACTTCGGTTTGGAACAGGCCCTGCCGGACCAGATCGTCTTGAATGGACATCCCGACCTGCGGCTGCCGAACACGCTCAATGTCTGCTTCCGCGGCCGCGACGGCGCCGAGTTGTTGGCGAAGCTCGACGGAGTGGCGGCGTCGACCGGCTCGGCTTGTCATGCCGGATCGATCGAACTTTCGCCGGTCCTGCGCGCGATCGGTGTCGATCCGGAGCTCGGACGCGGCGCGGTGCGGTTCAGTCTGGGCCGCGCGACCACGGCGGACGAGATCGATGAGGTGGTCGCCCGTCTGCGCGCGCTCCGCGCCTGATCCGGACTACATCACCATGACCATCCGCGAGCGCGGGACCGAGAGGCTGTCGGCGATCCCGGCGAAGACGGCGCTGGTTGAATCGGACGAGAAGTAGAAGATCCGACCGTCGTGCTCACGGCGCGGTGAGCCCTTCGACGGCTCGAACCACATGCTGGTGACCGGATCTCGAACCTGCGCGCACCAACGCAGAGGGTCGGCGGCGAAGCGCTTGGCCGCCGCCGCCGAAGAGAAATAGAAAACGTCGTGATTGACGAAGACGCGCCGATCGGGCGTGAAGACCGCCGGCGCTTCCGGCGAGTCGTAGGTTCCGAGGGCCACTCCGAGTTCTTGCAGGTATCCGTCAGGGTCTTTCCCGAAGACCGGTACGCAAGGGCTTCAGCAGAAGCCGATCGGGCGGTGGTTGACGTAAACCGGCGGCATCCGGCGATTCAGCTTGGATCGACGCACCGGGCAGCGGTCGTTCAGGGTTTGCGCGCCGTCGGTATAGAGCAGGTGGGGAAACTCAGCCGAGGTGTCCGCGAAGGCGACTCCCTTCAGCGGCGAGGGCGTGAAACGCTCGGCCTGCCCGGCCGGTCTGTCCGTGCTCTCGCCGCATCCGGCCAGGAGGAGCGTCGCCCACACGGCGACGCTCAGCTTCATCACAGTTCGCTTGAACACAGGTTGCTCCAACACAGGTTGCTCCAACACAGGTTGCTCCAACACAGGTTGCTCCAACACAGTTTGCGATCTCATCGCCCCATCCCCCCTTCGCTCTTCCCATTCCGAACGGCCCGCGGGTGAACGAACGCAGCGTCGCCTCGGTTCCCGATTTTCAGGTCGTGACGTGGCGGCGCGAGCGGATCTCGTCCAAGAGTGAATCCACGAAAGCCGCGAGGGGGAGCGTCTCCTGCCGCTCGACCTTGTACCGGCGCACGGTGACGGTGCGGTCCTCCGCTTCCTTGCGCCCGATGACGAGCGTGACGGGGATCTTCTCGACCGAGGCGTTGCGCACCTTCTTGTTGAAGGAGTGCGGCGAACGATCGATCTCCGCCCGCACGCGATGGAGGCGCAGCGCCTGCTCGATTTCCTCGGCGTAGGGGAGCAGGTCGTCGGAGATGGTCACGATGCGGGTCTGCACCGGCGCCATCCAGGTAGGGAAGGCGCCGCCGTAGTGTTCGATCAAGTAGGCCATGATCCGCTCGTGGGTCGAGAGCGGCGCCCGGTGGATCACGACCGGAAGCTGCTCCTCGCCATGTTCGTCGACGTAGCGCAGCTCGAAGCGGCGCGCCGCCAGGTAATCGAGTTGGACGGTCGAAACGGTCTCTTCCCGGCCGAGCAGGTTCTTGAACTGGATGTCGACCTTCGGCCCGTAGAACGCCGCCTCGTCGCCCCCGACGAAATAGTCGAGTCGCAGTTGGTCGAGCGCCGCACGCAGCACGGTCTCCGACTCCAGCCAGAGCGTCTCGTCGTCGTGGTACTTCTCGGTGCGAGCCGGGTCGTGCAGCGAGAGTCGCATCGAGTACCGCTCGAAGGCGAAGACGGCATAGATCTCGCGGTACATCTGCAAGACGCGACCGATCTCGTCCTGGAGCTGCTCGGGCGCGCAGTAGATGTGGGCGTCGTTCATGGTCATGCCGCGCACGCGCAGCAGACCCGAGACCTCGCCCGACTGCTCGAATCGGTAGACACTGCCGTACTCCGCCAGCCTCAGCGGCAACTCGCGGTACGAACGGGGCCGCGCCTTGTAGATGGTGTGGTGGAAGGGGCAGTTCATCGGCTTGAGATAGAAGACCTCGCGCCGCTTCTGCCCGACCGGCGATGTCTCCGCGCTCTTGACGGCGGTCGGGTCGCCCGGGACGGACGACGCCTCTTCATCGGCGTCGATCTCCTCGACTTCCATCGGCGGGAACATGCTGTCCTTGTAATAGGGGAGGTGCTTGCTCCGGTAGTACAGTTCCTGTCGGGCGATGTGCGGAGTGGCGACGCGATCGTAGCCGTAACGGAACTCGAAGTCCTTCGCCAGCGCCTCGACTTCGTCGCGCAGCACGGTCCCCTTCGGCATCCACAGGATGAGGCCTTTGCCGATTTCGTCGTCGACCAGGAACAGATCGAGTTCGCGGCCGAGTTTCTTGTGATCGCGCTCCTGCGCCAGACGCCGCCGCTCCAAGTAGTCGTCCAACTCTTCCTTGGTCGCGAAGGCGAGTCCATAGACGCGAGTCAGCATCTTGTTCTTCTCGCTGCCCCGCCAATAGGCGCCGGCGATAGAGTCGAGCTTGAACGCGTCGGCCGGGATCTCAGAGGTGGTCTCGACGTGCGGACCCTCGCACATGTCGGTGAACGGCCCGTTCTCGTAGAACGAGAGGATCGAGGCGCCCTTCGCGGCCAACTCGCCCGCCGCCTCGAGCTTGAACGGCTCCGCCATGCCCCGGATCTTCTCGATCGCCGCCTCCGGTCCGAGCTCGGTCCGAGCGAACGCCTGCTTCTGGCGCAGGATCTCGCGCATCCGCTTCTCCAGCTTCGGCAGGTCCTGCGCCGTGATCGGTTCGGGCAGATCGAAGTCGTAGTAGAAGCCGTTTTCGATCGGAGGACCGAAGCCCAGCTTGGTCCCCGGCCGCAACGCCAGGACCGCCTGGGCCAGGACGTGGGCGAGGGAGTGACGAATGCGGTAGAGCCGCGCGGCCTCCGGCGAGAGGTCGCTTGCGGCCTGGGCGATCTGGGAGTCCTGCATCGGTCGGCTTCTCCTTGGTCGGGTCGAACTTCGAGTCGGCGGATGCTATCAGGTCGGTCGAACGGATAGGATCCCGCGCATCGATGGTCGCTACGAATCCCCCCTCTTTCCGGTCGTTGCTTGGGTTGTTGCGTCGGGGCCTGTTGGGGCTCGGGGCGCTCGTTTGCGTCTTCTTGGCCAGCGTGGGGACGGGCAGAGCGGACGAGCCGAACCAGGTTCGGCTCGGACTTGTCCTCTCTGGAGGGAGCGCGCGGGGGCTGGCTTCGATCGGGGTCTTGAAGGCTCTGGAAGAGGCCGACGTCCCGATCGCCTGCATCGCCGGCAACTCGATGGGGGCGGTGATCGGCGGGCTCTACTCCGCGGGCGTGAGCGCCGATGAACTGGCTCGCCTCGCCGGCGAGCGCGACCTCTGGACCACTCGCAACTCCTACGCCAATCAGAGCGTGTTCCAGAAGCGACTCGTCCGACCGCAGGCCTTCAGTCTCTACTTGAGCGGCTGGGAGTACCGCCTGCCGGTCGGATTGGTGAACGACGCCGGCATCAACTGGACCTTGATCGAGCACGCATCTCCCGCCGTCCTCTGGGGCGATGGGAGCTTCGACTCCCTGCCGATTCCGTTTCGAACGATCGCGCTCGATCTGGTCTCGGGCGAGGAGTTCGTCTTCCGCTCGGGCGACTTGGCGCGCGCGATCCGCTCCAGCATGTCGCTGCCCGTCACCTTTCCGCCAGTGCGGGCGCGTCGTCCCGATCGACTCTTCGTCGACGCCGGACCGCGCAGCAACCTGCCGATCGATCTGCTCGCCGAGATGGGCGCGAACCGCGTCATCGCCGTGAATTGCACGCAGCGCGTGCTACCGACCGACGCGATCGAAGACGTCACGCAGGTCGCATCGCGCCTCGTCGCCGCGCTCTCCGAACGGACCGACTCGACGCAGGTCTCTGGTTGGGACATCTGGCTGGAGCCATCGGTGGAGCATCTGCGGACGAATGACTTCGATCGCGCCGAAGAGTTCATCGCCCTCGGATACCAAGCGGCGTGGAAGGCGATGCCGCGGATCAAAGCGCTCTTCGGTTCGACGCCTCCCGCGCCACGCGCCGGCGGCGCACGCGACAGCGTGCCCGACATCGACGCGATTCGCCGCGCGCTCGGTCCACTCACGGTCGCGTGGGTACGAAGCGAAGGGCGTCGCATGACCTATCAGTGGGTCCCGCGGACCGAACTCGGTCTGAAACGAGGGGACCGCCTGGAGTTCGACCGCTTGCGTCGCGGCGTCCAGCGGCTCTATCGCACTGGGCTCTACGAATCGGTCTGGCCCCGACTGGAGCGTGTCGCCGCGGACTCAGTCGGCATCGTGCTCGTACTAGAGGAGCGCAATGCCGCCTACGTCTCAGTCGCGTTCCTCTACGACAACAGTCGCCTGATGAACGTCGGCCTGGAGTTCGCGTACACCAACCTCCTGCGCCTGGGCGAGAGCAGCTACATCGATCTCTCCCTCGGCAATCACCGCGACGCGCTGGAAGGGGGCATCCGCTCGGGGCGCTTGCGCGGAGTGCCGCTGGCGGTGGACCTCAGCGCCCACACTTCACGCGTGCGCTATCAGAGGTCCGACGGCGGCGAGTTCCTGCGGCGCAGCCGCGGCTTCCAGGTGCGCACCGGCGTCACCAGCGGACGCCCCGCGCTCCTCTTGGTCGGCGCGCGCGTCGAGGACGACAGCGGCGAAGCGATCGGACCGGTCGAGAGTTCCGAGGAAGTTGCTCCCGAGTCCTGGCGATTCCATCAGAAGAGCGTTTTCGCGACCGCGCACTACGACGCGACCGACCAACGCCTCCTGCCGTCGCGGGGCGTGCGGGCGCGGGCCGAGTACGAGTTGATCTTCGGAGAGACGCTGGAAGGCTCGCGCCAACGCTTCTCGGCCAGCATGGCCGCGACCGCGCCGTTGGGCTCGTTCAGTGTCACGCCCGAGGCGGGCTTCGCCGGACTCACGTCGGAGTCGGCGCCGTTCCGGTTGCGCCATCGGCTCGATCTCACGCGGGCGACGCTCGGCCGCCTGGAGCCGAATCGTTACGCGCCGTACACGGCATTCGGCGGTCTCACCCTTTCGGTCGGACTCGCGCAGAGCTTCGCACTCTGGGCCGAGACGCGCGGCGGGCTGTGGGCCGACACCTCCGACAACCTCGAAACGACGCGGGGTCTCTGGGGCATGCAGGGCGGGCTCGTCCAACGGACGCCGATCGGCCCGCTCCTCCTGGGCAGCGCCTTCGAGCGCGAACGCTCCCCGTTCTACTTCATCCAACTCGGACACGATCTGCCCGACTAGCGGCTAGAATGCCGGCATGTCTTCGACCCCCGACTACCAGGAAGCGCACCTCGTCGTGGCCGGAGTGCGCGTGCGCCAGCACCTGGACGGACATCCGCCGACACCAGAGGCGGTGGCGCAAACGATCGGAGTTTCCGTCGAGAAGGTCTTCCTCGTGGTGCGCGCCCTGCGCCAACGCGGCGTGCTCACCGCGACCGAGACGCCGTTCGAGATGCGCCTCGACGTGCTCGATCCAACTCCGCTCGAGCAACTCCCGCGCGACGCCAAGAGTTCGGAGTTCAAAGGCGAACTCGACCAATTCCACGAGCGCGAGCGCGAGAAACAGGCCGAGATGCAGCGGATGTTCCTCGGCGGCGAAGCCGAGAAACGCCGTCAGGACCGCGTGCAGAAACTCGAGGACGAATTCAAGAAGTTCAAACCCCGCGGCGGCCCGGCCGGCTTGTTCAAGGAGCCGTCACCCGACGACGAGTGAATCAGCGACCCTGTTCTCAGCGACCCTGCGCCCTGCGCAGATTCGCGAGGGCGAAGGGGTGTTTCGGGTCTGAGGTCAGTGCGGAGATGAAGGCGCTCACTGCCTCGTCGTTCCTTCCTTCGCGCACCAGCAGGACACCCAGATCGTTCCAGATGTCGGCCTCGCGTGGGGACCAGCGCAACGCTTCGCGCAGCGCGGACTCGGCGCGGACGGGATCGCGGCGACGTTGCGCGCAGACGGCGGAGAGCGACCAGAGCTGAGGCGAACGGGGCGAGAGTTCGAGTCCTTCGTGCACGACCGTCTCGGCTTCGTCGAGTCGGTCTTGGGCCAAGTGAAGCCGCGCCAGGCCGACGCGTGCGTCGTCGAGATCGGGCTCTAGACGCAAGGCGCGGTCGTAGGCGTTGTGCGCGCGGTAGGTCTCGCGGCGCGCGGCGGCGACGGAAGCGAGATCCGACCAGGCGCGCGCGTAGGTCGAGTCGACGGTGACGGCGCGTTCGGCGGCGAACGATGCGCCCTCCAGGTCTCCCCGTCGTCCACGGAGCACAGCGAGATCGGACCAAGCCTCTGCGTTGTGCGGATCGAGCCCGAGAGCGAGTCCGTACTCCCGCTCCGCTTCCACCTCTCGGCCGACCGACGCCAGCCGCGTCGCGCGCAGAAACGGCGCCTCACCCGGTTGTTCCGCCGGCAGAGGGGCGACCAGCGTGCAGAGGAAAGCGACGCTGAGACTCGCGATCGCCATTCCGCGTTCGCTTCCTCCCGCGCGCCAACGCAGCCAGAGCTGTTGGGCGCCGAAGATCGCGAGGAGCGCGAGCATCGGAAGCGCGGGAGCACGGTGCCGCGCCGACGGGAAGAAGAGAACGAGCGCGATCAGGAAACCGGCCGCGACCATCGCGATGAGGTCCCGGTCGGGGGACACGTCGGGGGTCCCGTCGGGCGCCCGCGTGCGCAGGCGCTTCCATCCGATCGCGAGCGCGAGGGCCAGTCCGACCAGGGCGAATGGGCCGAAAAGCCCGAACGGAAAGCCGAAGCGCTCGAAGCGCCAGAGCAGCGGCCGCAAGACCCAGCTTTCGCTGGCGCCCTCGTAGAGATCCAGATTTCGCTTTCGCTCGACGGCGGAAACGAGCTGGAAACACTTCTTTGCGCTGAGCGAGACGAACTCGAGTGGATGCCGAACGATCCACGAGATCGCCTCGCGCTGGAAGAACGCGGCCTGCGCCGCCGGCTCCAGCCGACGCTCCTCTCGCCACGGCCGCGCCGTCAGCTCGCGCCACGCGCGGCCCGGCCGGATCGCGAGCGTCTCGTCCGCCTGCGCGTTGTTGGCGAGGAAGAAGTTGATCCCGCCGCTCGTGGAGATCGGGATGAGCGCGCGTCCATGCACCGCGTTGTGCCAGGTGATCGGCGCGAGCGGAAGGAGCGCGCCGAGGACGAAGGTCGCCGCCGCCCGCCGATCTCGCAGGCTCCAGGCCAACCAGGCGGCCGCCAGCGGGATGAGCAGGAGCGCGTTCTCGCGCGCGGCGGCGGTCAGACCGAGGAAGATCCCGGCCGCCAACCACCATCGCTGGCCGCGCGCGCGCGACTCGAGCAGGGTCCAGACGCCGACGGTGAGCAGGCAGGTCGCCAACGTTTCGCGCAGCAGTTGCCCCTCCAGCCAAAGGAGCGGCCCGGAGAACGCGACGAGCCCGAACGCGGCGCGCGGCGCCCAACTCGTTGTGAAGAGTCGGCGTGCGATGATCCAAGTGAAGAGGCAGGTGATCGAACCGAGCACCGCTTGGACGAGCCGGCCCATCGACTCGCGCTCGCCGAAGAGGGCGTAGACGCCCGAAAGGAAGTAGGAGTAGAGCGGCGCCTGCCAGAACGGCGTCGGTCCGGGCCAGCTTCCGTCGAGTCGGCCCCGGGCTTCGGAGTCGAAGGTCGCCGCATCGACCACAGGCAGGTTGTACGGGTCCGCGCCGTTCCAATCGATCCAGAAGAGCAACCGAATGAAGAGCGCGAGCCCCAAGCAGATCAGCGGTTCGATCAGCTTCGGATTGATTCGCCTGGGCGGAGGCGGACGGCCGGGGGCGCCGCGCCGCTCGCGGCCGGGGTGGGCTTCCAGATGGTCGAGGAGTCCCAGCGCTACTCCATGAACGCGAGGTTCCAGCGGACATCGTTGCGGCGGCGGATCACGTACCAGTACATCCCCGGCCCTACCGGCGTGTTCGACTGATCGACTCCACCCCAATGGAAGTGGTTGAAGCCGGCGAGCACCGTGTCCCCGAAGGAATAGACCAACGCGCCATCGAGTCGGTAGACCTCGAACGTGTAGAGGTCACGGGCCTCCGCGATCCACTCGGCGCCCGCGCCGTGGTCCTGCGTGAACGGGTTGGGGGAGATCCGCATCTCGCCGTAGGGTCGGATCGTGAGCGTGTGCGGATTCTCCAAGTCGCGATCGAGGAAGAATCGCCGCGTCAGCGCGGCCACTTCCTCCCCGACGAGGCCGAACACACTGCAGCTGTCGTCCGGGGCGTCCGCGCCGAGGTCGAACTCGTAGGCGCCATCGGTCGTCGTAGCGCCATGGTCGCCCGGTCCGGGGCAGACGAGCTGGACGCGCACCCCATCCGCGTCCTCTACGCGCCGGACGCCGAGGGAATCACCGGAGAGGGTGAACATGTTGCCCTCGAGCTGGACTCGGCCGGTCAGGACCAAGTCGGAAGGGTCGGGCGGTGGTGGGGGATCCGAGCCCTTGTCGCCGCACGCGGAAAGCGCGAGGAGAAGCACGACTCCGACCGACAGGCGCATGCTGACTATAACTCTCACTCTCACTCTCACTCTCACTCTCACCCGCGCGGCATCCGCAGGCTCTACGCCCGCTCGGAGAATGTGCCGTCGCGCGTGTCGATCTTGACCTTCTCACCGACGCCGATGAACTGCGGGACCTTCACGATGAGACCGGTCTCCAGCGTCGCCGCCTTGGGCGAGGCAGTTGCGGTTGCGCCCTTCAGCGAGGGGTCGGTTTCGGTGACGGTCAGCACGACGAAGTTCGGCACATCGATCGAGACGGCGCGCCCTTCGTAATAGAGCGCCTTCACTTCCGACTCCTCCAACAGGTAGAAGCGCGCGTCGCCGAGCGTCTCCTCGTCGAGCGTCATCATGTCGTAGGTTTCGGTGCTCATGAAGTGGTAGTCGGTCCCCGCCTTGTACATGTACTTGAGCGTGTGCTCTTCCATGTCGGCCAGCTCGACCTTGTCGTCCGAGCGGAACCGGTGCTCGAAGCTGGTGCCAGAGATGAGCGAGACCAGCTTGGTCTGCATCATCCCGCGGAGGTTGCCGGGAGTGTGGTGATGGGCCTTGGCCACGCGGCACGGCTCCTTCTCGAAGAGGATGACCGTTCCGACGCGCATCTGGGTGGTGGGGATATTCACGGGCGAACCTCTCGGGCCTTCGGGGCGGTTGGGATTGTCCCGAGGCGCCAGGGAGCGCGGGATGGGCGTCCGACCCTCGGTTCTCGATTCGATGACGAGACGGGGAAGATAGCCCAGCGTGAGGGGGAGACGGAACCCCGCGGGGCGGAGTTCCGTGCACTTCCGTGGGCCGCGTCGGCCCGCTGTCGCGCGACGGTCAGTCCCGGCTGAGGCCGAGACGCGAGATCATTCGCTGCCAGAATCCCGGTCCGTCGCTCGGGTTGGCGTTTTCACGCGCGGCGCGCGCTCCCACGACGCGGACGGCGGAGGTGGAACGCGGCGCGGATCTGCCGGCGGAAACCGCCGCTCCGTTGCTGCGGCTCATCCCCGCGTCGGTCCCGCTGCTGCGCGGACCCCGGCGCCGGCGGCGCTTCGTCGGAGCGCCCGGATCGATCGATGTCGATTCCGCGGCATGCGCGGCGACGGCGACGGAAGTGCGACGTCCAGTCGAACTCGGGGCGTCGCCGTTGGAGCTGGAGGTCGACCGTGGGGCGACGGCGGGAGTCGAGTGTGGGCGGCTCGACCCGCCGTTTCCCGAAGAGCTACGACCCGACGACGAACTACGGCCCGAGGAACTTCGTCCCGACGACCCGTGGCTCGACGCGCCGCGGCTCGACGCCCCGCCGCGTCCGCCGTGACTGCCGCCGTTCGAGCCCGATCCGACGTACGCGTCGGCGAACAGGTTCACGGCGCCGCGCAGGCTCTTGCCGATCCGCTTCTCGATCGCCGCGATGTGACGTTCATCGTCTGGTCCGACCAACGAGATCGCGACACCGGTCTTGCCGGCGCGTGCGGTGCGACCGATGCGGTGCACGTAGTCGTCCGGCGTGTGCGGCAGATCGAAGTTGATCACATGGCTGATGTCATCGACGTCCAGCCCGCGCGCCGCGATGTCGGTCGCGACCAACAGACGGATCCGGCCTTCGCGGAACGCTTCCAACGCCGCCACGCGCTGATCCTGCGTCTTGTCGCTGTGGATCGAAGTGGCGCGATGGCCGCGCTGCTGCAGCCACTTGGAGAGGGAGGCCGCGCCCCGCCGCGTCTTGGTGAAGATGATCGTGCGATCGCTGTCGTGCTCGCGCAGCAGCCGATCGAGCACCTCTTTCTTCTCGTGGAAGCCGGCCGGCACCAGCACCTGCTCGACCCCTTCGGCCGTCGAACGCGGCGGCGCGACTTCGATCCGCACCGGATCATGCAGCAGGTCTTTCGCGAGCCGCTGGATCTCCGGATCGAGCGTGGCCGAGAAGAGCATCGACTGCCGGTTCTTCGGAATCTCGCGGATGATCTCGCGCACGGCGTCGATGAAGCCCATGTCCAGCATGCGATCGGCTTCGTCCAGCACGAGGACCGAGGTCTCGGCGTAGTCGATGTTGCCGCGCCACATGTGGTCCTTCAGGCGGCCCGGCGTGGCTACGAGGATGTCGACCCCGTAGCGCAGGGCCATCTCCTGCGGTCCCATCGGAACGCCGCCGTAGACCGCGGTGGAGCGGAGCGGGAGGTGTTCGCTGTAGATGCGGATGTTGCGCCCGACCTGGATCGCCAATTCACGCGTCGGGACGAGCACCAGCGCGCGGATCTTGCCGGGGGTCTCGTTGCGGAAGCGGTGCAGGATCGGGAGGGCGAAGGCTGCGGTCTTCCCGGTTCCGGTCTGGGCGGCGCCGAGGACATCGCGGCCTTCGAGGAGTACCGGGATCGCCTTTTCCTGGATCGGAGTTGGGTTCTCGTATCCGGCCTCGTCGAGTGCGCGGAGAATCTCCGGCGCGAGGCCCATTTCACTGAATTTCATCGGGTCCTTTCCGCCTCGTGCGTTCCGAGTTGCGGACACGAACGGGCGTCTGATCAAAGCTGCGCTGAGCGCAGCGGGTGTTCCAGGGACTCCCCGGTACTTCTGAGACCCGTCTCGCTAGGACGGGCCCGTCTGGGAGTCGACGCTGGAATCTGGCTGACAAGGGTCGCGCGGGGGGCGCTACGCAGGTAGCCCGGCCGATTCCATCCTTGGAGTTCGGCAGGCGGCAAGTCCTGTGGGGTGGCGCGGAGCCGTTCGATCGCATGCGTTGACTAGAGTATCGTCCAGTCGGTTATAGAATCGCCACCTTTTCATTTGACGCGCCCCGATCCGCGAGAGGCCGCATGCCCACTCCCGAACTCAGCCGCCCCGTCCGAACCGTCTGTCCCCTCGACTGCTGGGACGCCTGCGGGGTCCTCGCCCACGTCCAACCGGAGGGTCCGACGGCCGGCAAGATCAAGCTCGAGGGCGATCCCGACCACCCGATCTCCCAGGGACGACTGTGCGCCAGGACCTACGCCTACCCCGAGCGCGCCGCCAGCCCAGAGCGGATCACGGTCCCGCATCTGCGTCGCGACGGGGTCCTGGAACCGGCTTCTTGGGAGGTCGCCCTGTCCCAGCTCGAGGACCGGCTCGATCGGCTGCGGCGCGAGGGACGGACCCGCTCGGTGCTCCATGTCCAGTCGGCCGGGAGCATGGGGGTTCTCAAGCGCCTTTCCGCGCGGTTCTGGAATCTCTACGGCGGCGTCACCGAGGCCGAGGGCGACTTCTGTCTTGGCGCCGGTAAAGATGCTATGACCAATCAGTTAGGGGACTATCGGGCTCACGATTGGGACGATGTCGAGCGGAGCCGGCTGGTCATCCTCTGGGGACGCGACCCACTCGTCTCAGGGCCGCACCGGCTGCGTTTTCTGCAGGCGGCGCAGGCCAACGGGGCTCGAATCGTGTCGATCAATCCGCTGCGGATCGGGCGGACGAAGCTGATCGACGAACACGTGGTCATCCGACCGGGCAGCGACGGCTTCCTCGCGCAGGCGATGGCGCGGGTGCTCTTCGACGAGGGGCGCGTCGATCGGGCATTCCTGGATGCCTCCGCCGAGCGCGCCGACCGGTTCGAGAATCTGGTGCGCGGCCGATCGCTCGAGAGCTGTGCCGCCCTTTGCGGGCTCGAAGTCGGCGCGATCCGCCGGCTGGCGCTCGCCTACGCCGACCGCCGGCCTGCCGCGATCCTCTTGGGGACCGGACCGATCCGCTACCGCCATGGGGTCAGCGCCGCGGCCTGGATTTCGACCCTGCCGGCGCTGACCGGCCAGTATGGGATTCCCGGTGGCGGGCTCTCGTACTCGGTGCGGCACCTGCGGGGGACCGACGACCCGCGGCTCTCCTCTCCTCGGAGCGACGTCGCGAATCGCGAGCTGAGCGCTGCGCTCTGGCATCACCGGATCCACGACCTCGATCCGAAGATCGAGATGCTCTGGGTCAACGGGGCCAATCCCGCCGCGATGCTCCCCGACAGTTCGGCTATGGCGACCGCGCTGGCCGCGATCCCCTTCAAGGTGGTGGTCGATCTGCACTGGAGCGACACCGCGCTCGCGGCCGACTGCGTGCTCCCGCATCCGTCGTTCCTGGAGGAAGACGGCCTGGTCACTTCGTGGGGGACGCACTACGTCGCGTGGCAGCGCGCGGTGGTTCCGCCCACGGGCGAGGCGCGCACCGACTTGCAGATCTTCCAGGAGTTGGCGACCCGCCTCGGCTTCGGCGAGGAGATGGCGGGCACGCCCGCGGATTGGTCTCGCCGCTGGATGGGGACGCGGCTCGACGACCGCGAGTGGAGCGAGCTGCTCGACGGTCCCGGCGTGGTCAAGAGTCGCGAACACGAACCGATCCCTTGGGAAGGCGGGCGATTCGCGACCGAGTCCGGGAAGTACCGCTTCCCCGAACGCGAGGTCGACGAGTCGCACGTTCCGCGCGGGGACGCGGAGTATCCGTTTTTGCTGCTCACGCCGAAGAATCGCGCGCGGCATCTCTCGCAGCAGACGCCGTCGTCGGAGCCCGATCGAGTGGCTGGAACGATGGCCTCCGATGTCGCGCGCAGTCTGGCGTTGGCGCCGACAGCCTCGGCTCATCGGGTCGTCCTGCGTTCGCGCATCGGCGCGATCCCGGCGAGTCTGGTGGAAGACGCCGATCTCGCCCCAAGTCTCGTGGTCGTGCCGTTGGCCGGCGTCGTCTGGAAACAGACGGCGGTGAATCTGCTGACCGCTCCACTTTGCGCGGAAGACGGCGTCACCGCCGCCTACTACGACTGCCCGATCCGCGTGGAACTGGAGACGGACGACCGAGCGCGCAGGTGACCGTGGTGAGAGCGGCTCGGCTGGGTTCGGTTCTCGTGGCCGCGCTGGCCGCGCTGGCTGCGGTATCGGCGGCCGCCGATGCCCCCCTGGAGCGACCGGGTCGGATCCTCTCGGTCGAGTTGAGCGACAGCCCGACCGCGCTCTGGCTCGGCCGCGAGGCGGCAGCACTCGGAGCGCAATCGTCCACTTCGGCCTTTCCCACCGCGCATCTCCAGCCGTGGGCCGAGGGACTCGGGCTGCATCGCTTCATGCACCTGGAGTTCGAGGATGCGAGCGGCGCGCAATCGGCGGTGGATCGCCTCGCGGCCATCGCTGGTGTTCGCTCGGTGACGTTGTTGTCCGAGCCGCGCCTGGGCGAGATGGCCGACGACGAAAGGTTTTCGAAGAACCTGTCCCCGCCGCCCTCCGCCTCGCTGCCGAACGATCCCTACTGCCACAACTGGCCGTGGGGGTATCCCGAAGATGCACAGTGGGGACTGTTCAACCATGGCAAGCGCGATCCGGTCGAGCGGTGCGGGCGCGCGGTGGCCGGGGCCGATGTCGGGGCCGCGGCGCTCTGGCAGCGGCGAGCCGACGCGCCGCCGCTCGGCGGGAGCGCGGCGCCGGCGCGTTGGATCGGCGCTCCAGAGGTCGTGATCGGCTTCCTCGATGTCGGGATTCGCGATGACCACCCCGATCTCGCGGTGCTGAGCGACTATTCGCGGATCGCGCCGTACACGATCTGTCCCTCGGCCGACTGGTGCGGCGATCACGCCACCAAGATGGCGGGCCTGGCGGCAGCGCGCGGCGACAACGGGCAAGGAGTGGCGGGCGTATGCTCCGATTGCTCGGTCCTCGACTTCACGATGCCGGCCTGCGCCTGTCCGAACTGTGACCTCGAGTCGGAGAACTGCAACTTCGTCTCACCGCTCTGGGCCAGTCGATTGGTGGAAGCACTGCCGCTCTCGCTCGGGAGGACCGAGGGAGGACGCGAGCGACAGCTCTCGGTCGTCTGCGCCGCGTTCGTCAGCGCTTCGTACGCCTCGATCGAGGCGTTCGCCGCGGTCCAGGCGGCTCGGCGCGCCGGCGTGCTCATCGTCGCCGCAACCGGAGACCACTCCCTCGCCACTCCCGTCCCGCGCTCGCCCGCCAACATCCCTGGAGTGCTCGGAGTCGGGGGCAGCACCTGGGAGGACCGCTTCTGGGATGCCCGCGTCTCCTGCTACCCGGGATCGAACGGCTCGACGTTGGGCGACGGCGTGATCGATCTCTGCGCTCCGGCCAGCGGGAAGACGATCTCGACCTTCATCTATCCGAACCCGAACGGCGCGGGGCTCTATGCGAACACGACCGGCCAGTGCTCCGGCGCCGCCGCGCAGGTCGCGGGCGCCGCGGGGGTCTTACAGGCGGAGGCTCTGTACCGGAGCGGTCGCGAAGACTGGCTCACGCCGGACGATCTCGCGGGCGCTCTGGTCACGACCGCGCGGTCGTTCGCGCACGACCCGACGCTCGACCCGACCTGCCCGCCGTCCCTTTGTCCGCGCGAGATGTATGGGCCTGGCGTGGTCGACCTGGAGAACGCCGCCTATCTCGTCCGCCATGCCAGCGAATGGCGCGAGGAGGTGTTCGACGAGGGGCGCGGTTGGAGCGTGGAGCGGCTGAGTCCCGCGCTCGTCTTCGAAGGCTCGACCTGGTGGGAGTACCGGATTGTCGTGGAGTGGACGGTCCCTCGGCGCTGGGACGACGGCGGCGCGCCCGCGGACTTGCCCTGGCATCTCGCGTGGTCGCGCGGGGAACGGAGCAGCGCGCCAGTCGGCTACGGCGCCGGCGCGGAGCGCGTCCGCTACGCCCAGACGGGCGCGACCGACTGCGCGGTCGCGGTCGATCCCGCGACCGGAATCGCGACGGTGACCGCGACGAACTTCACGCGTGTCGTTGACGGTGTCGAAGTCCCGCTCGTGCCCTGGGATCGCCTGAAAGTGCGCGTCGGATGGTGGGCGGGACCGGCCACGCCGAGAGATCGCGGGCCCGACGCCGAGCAGCCGGAACGCGAGGCCACCGACGAAGCCGCCGCCGCCGCCGACGTGGCGGGCTCTCTGCGGCTCGATGTCTCGCCCAATCCGTCCTCCGACGGCGTCGCGATTTCCTGGACTAGCCCGCGTCCGTTCGGTCGTCTTTCCGCCGAGATCTTCGATGCCGCCGGCCGACTGGTGCGACGCCTGGCGCCCGGCTATCCTTCCGCCCGCTCGGGCGCCTTGACCTGGGACGGGCGAGACGCGCATGGAAAGCGAGCGCCGGCAGGACTCTATTGGGTCCGCCTGTGGCTGGATGACGAGACGATCACACGCCCCCTGGTGAGGGCGACCGGAGCCGAGTGAGAAGCGATCTGCCCGCGGACGATCCCGAGTCCTTGCCCCCCTCCGAGGCGCGTTGGCTCCCGGTCGCCCTCTGTCTACTCGCGGCGCTCCCGCTGCTCGGCGCCTTCCTCCCGGGACCGGCGGCCTGGGGATTCAATCACCTCGCCTATCTCCCGCGCTGGATGGTCGCGCCCTGGGGCGCCCTCGTCGCGCTCCTGATCTGGCCGCGCTCGCGACGCGTCTTGGATCGCGCGCTGGGGGAGACGGCGCCGCGCGTCTGGCTCTCCGGCCCGATGGCCTGGGGCGCATTCGTCCTCGCCTTCGCCGCACTCTGCGCGCTGCTCCGGCAGCGCTCGTTCTTCCTCGGCGACGGCTATCTGATCGGGGAGTTGGTCGAGAAGCAGATCGCGTTCCGCGCCTTCGACAACCTCGACTATCTGGCGCACCTCAAGCTGTACCAGTGGCTGAAGCTGTTCCGGCCGATCGATTCGTTCGCGCTCTATCGCATCGGCGCGGTCGTGGCCGGCGTCGTCTTCTGGATCGTCGTTGGCGGATTGGCGAAGCGGCTGGACTGGGCGCCGTGGCGCAAGGCGCTACTCTTCGGACTCTTCCTCACCGCGGGACCGATCCAACTCTTCTTCGGGTATGTCGAGAGCTACGCCTTCCTCTACGTCTGTCTGACCGGGTTCCTGCTCAGCGGATACCTCTCGTTGGAGAAGCGGATCGCCGCATGGGTTCCGGGACTCTTCTTCGGACTCGCGCTCGCCTTCCATCTGACGGCGCTCTTCTCGGCGCCGGCGCTGCTCTTGCTCGCCTGGTCGGCGCCGCGCACGACCAGCGGTCGCCGTCGTTGGCTGGAAGTGCTCGGCCCGCCGCTGCTCCTCTTCGCGATCTCCGCCTTGCTGCACATCTGGGACGGCTACGACGCGACCTGGTTCAAGCGCGAGTTCACCGACAGCAAGAACGCGAAGTCGATCTTGTTGCCGCTCTTCGGCGAACGCTCGCTCTTTTCCGCGTATCATTGGAAGGATCTGCTGCAGCTCGCGCTCATCACCTCGCCCGCGGCGCTCCTGTTGGCGGCCGCCAGAGCGCGGTGGATCTGGGCGGGACGCCGCGAGGGGCCGATGCTCTTTCTCCTGGCCCAGATCGCGTCGGTGCTCGGATGCGTCCTCTTCATCGATCGCAAGCTGGGCGGGGCGCGCGACTGGGACCTGATGGCGGCGCACGTCGGAGGGCTGCTGTTGTTGGCGGCGGCGTCGGTCCCGGACGCAAGGACGCCGCGGGGGTCGAACGAACCGCGCGCATCGCGCGCGTCACGCGCGCGTCAGGAATCGGGGCGCGGCGGCTCGGGCCAGGCGCGTCCGGCGCCGGTCGTCGCCACTCTCGCTCTCGGCGCCGGGCTGGTCTCCACTTCGGCGTGGGTGGTGCTCAATCACTGGGAGGAGCGTGCGATCGCCCGCTTCGTCGACATCGCGAGCGATTTCCCTGCCTTCGCGCGCGCCTACGCCTACGAAGAGGTGGGGAAGTACTACCGCAAAGCCGGAGACTTCCCTCGAGCGGAGCAGATGTACGAGTTCTGCGTCGAGGCGTATCCGAACAACCCGCGCTTCCGCGTCCTCTTGGGTTCGACCTACACGATGACGGCGAAGATGGCGGAGGCGGAGCGGGAGTTCCGAGCCGCCCTCGAGCGCGATCCGGATTACGTCCGGGGTCTGGAGAACTTGGGCAAGCTGATGCTCGTGAACGCGCAACACGAACGGGACGACGCGCGCCGCCGGGTCCAACTCGGAGAAGCCGCCCGGCTCTTCGGACGTCTGACCGTGCTCTCGCCCAACGATGCGACGTTCTGGGAGGCGTTGGCCTACTCCTCCTTGGAGACCGACGATCTGGAGAAGGCGGAACAGGCCTACCTACGCGCCAATCAGCTCAACCGCAAGCTGCGGGTCCATCATTCGCTCGGGGCCGTCCGCCTGGGGTTGGGAAAGTATCTCGAGTCGGCCGCGAGCTTCCGCGAGGCGATCCGCCGCGGAGAGGGCGCCCGTCAGACCCAGACCGGTCTCGTACTCGCCCTGCTCGGCGCCGCGCGGGAGGCGCTGGTCGCCACGGGAACGGCCGACGCGGCCCTGCTCGACGAAGCGGAGCAGGAACTCGCTCGTCTCGACGCCGCGAGATCCGGGGACCCGATCGTCGTCGGGTTGCGTGAGAGGGCGGAACTCTTGCGGCGGCGGATCGACCCCGACCGCGGCGGATCCGTCGGGTCGCCGGCGCCTTCGATCGAAGGGAATGCGCTGGCCCCGGGAACGAGTGTCGAGGAGTGAGGGTACCGACCGTTCCGAATTCGGACTCGACACCCGATCGCACCGCCGGACCGTCGATCACCCCGTGATAGGATGCCGCCCATGAATTTCTTGGATTTCTTCACGACCACGCTGCCCGCCTTCCTCTTCGTCCTCGGCCTGGTGGTCGTGGTGCACGAGTTGGGTCACTTCCTCGCCGCCAAGGCGGTCGGCATCCGAGTCGAGCAGTTCTCGATCGGCTATCCGCCGCGGATGATCGGCAAGCGCATCGGCGACACCGACTACTGCCTTTCGTGGATCCCTCTCGGGGGCTACGTGAAGATGGCCGGGATGATCGACGAGAGCATGGACAACCCGGAGAAGATCACCGGCGCTCCGGATGAGTTCATGTCGAAGAAGACCTGGCAGAAGGTCTTGGTCATCACCGCCGGCGTGATCATGAACTTCATCCTGGCGATCGTCATCTTCACCGGCGTCACGATGGTCGAGGGCGTGCCCGAGGTGAAGGACGCGATCGTCGAAGCAGTCAGCGCCGGCATGCCGGCCGAGGCGGCCGGATTGAAGCCTGGAGATCGCATCATCTCGGTCGACGGCGTCACGGTGACGGATTGGCAGGGGTTGGTCGCCCACATCCATTCGCACCCCGAGCAGGAAATCCAACTCACCTGGCTGCGTCTGCCGGAGGGCGCGCCGGAGGGCGCCGAGCCGCTGGGGATGACGGCGAGCCTCATCCCCAAGCGCGACAAGACGCTGGTCGCAGGGGAGATCAAGGAAGTCGGCCTGATCGGCATCTCGCCACGAGCCACCTTCCGCCCGGTCGGGCCGGGAGCAGCGGTCGTTGCGGGTGTGACGCTGACCGGCCGCAACATCCAGCTCGGCATCGACACCATCCGGATGCTCTTCACCGGTCAGGCTACGGTCAAGGACCTGGGCGGTCCGATCGCGATCGCGAAGTGGTCGGGCGACAGCGCGCGCGGCGGGTTCACGTCGCTGATTCTCTTCGTCGCTTTCATCAGCATCAATATCGGCTTCCTCAACATCCTCCCGATCCCGGTGCTCGACGGCGGACACCTGGTCTTGGTCCTCTGGGAGGGGATCACGCGCCGCCCGATCTCGACGCGCGTGAAGCTCGGCATCCAGCAAGTGGGCATGGTGCTGATGCTCATGCTGATGGTCGTGGTCATCTTCAACGACATCGGCCGCGTCGGCCTCTTCGACAAGATCCGCGGGATGTTCTAGGGCGTCTGCGGCGTCTGCGGCGTCTGCGGCGTCGGCGGCGTCGTCTGCGTGGTCGAGGCCTCGGTCTTCGGCGGCATCAGCGTTTCCGACGGCCGGAAGATCGTGCGCCAGCGTCCGATCGCTACCAAGTAGACCTCTTCATCTCCGGCGAGCTTGGTGAACGACTGGTTCGCGGCGTTGGTCGCTCCCACGATCAGCTTGTGCGTCGCGCCGTCCGCCATCCGCACCTCGACCGAACTGGTGTCGGGCTCCAACCCGAATTCGGCCAGTCGTCCGACCGCACTGTCGGCGAAGGCGGTGGCCTTGAGCCGCTTCAATTGGTCGAGGACGACCTGCAGCACGTCGGCTCGAACCGGGCCCTCGACCGGCGACTTCATCGTCCAGGCGCCGTTGGCGCTCCGTTCGACCGAGACGGTCTCCTTCGAGTTCTTCGTCGTGACGGCGACGACATCCCCGGCGGGGATGAGGAGGTAGCTGCGCCAGGTCTCGATGCTCGGATCGACGACCGATGGGAGATAGACCTGCGCGAGGTAGACGGTGTCCTCGCCCTTCGGTCGGATGTAGGTGCTCATGAAATCGGGGCCCGGCTTCCCGACGAAGATCGACGCGAGCTCCTTGTCGCCGTCACGCACGGTGAGCAAGACGGCGGAGTCGGTCACTTCGAACGTCGGGTGCTTGTCGGCCTGGCGCGAGATGACTTCCTTCGACTGGATCTTGCCGAGGGCGTCGAGGATCGACTGGATCCGCTCGGCGTCGGCGCGTCGGCCGTTCTCGGTCTCGACGATCCAGCGGTCGCCCGGCTTCGCCAGCGCGACCTTCTTGCCGGGCGATTCGATCTCGATGCGGTTCGCTTTCTCGGCCGAGAACTGCGCGAAGACCGGCGGGCCTTCCGCCGAGCGCGCTCGTTTCCGATTCGACTCCATCAACGTGGCCGCTCCGGCCAAGAGCACGAGCACGACGGCGAGGAGCAGGGTCGTTCGGGGCTTCATCGAGCTGGTTCCTCCCGATAGGTCGCGGCCAACGCCTCGCGCGACTTCCGGCGCAGGCCGCGCTGGATGAGACCGAAGGCGATGACGAGCGCCGCCGTCCCGAAGGTGTTGCCGTAGCGCACCGCCGCCTTGGCGCCGTCGGACAGTTGTTGCAGGGGACGCTCGGTCGCGCCGCGCGAACGGATCGCGATCAACTCGTCGCCCAGCGTCAGGTAGTCGATCGAGTTCTGCAGGAAGAGCAAGTTCTCCGGGAACGAGCGGAGGAACTGGTTGGTCGCGAAATGCGAACCGCCCACGACGAGCAGTTGCGTGTCGGTGCTCTGCGGGACCCCCGTTTCGTTGGCGTTGGCGTTGGCGTTGGCGTTGGCCGCGAGCGATATTCCATCGGCCGCGAGCATCTCGTCGCCGGCGCTGGGGACCGGCTTGCCGGCGTAGAAGCTCTTGAAGGTTCCCGTCAGGAGCACCGCGAGCGGCATGACGCGCGGGGCGCCGGTCGGGGGCGTGGCCATGAGCGTTTGCGGATTCAGTTCGTAGCGCCCCTGCTGCGTCAGCGCCTGGTCGGTCGTCTGACAGAGAATCGCGGCGCGGACACCGGGCTGATCGGAGTTGGCGGCCGCCGGCGGAACGTAGGTGGGACCGTCCGGTTCAACGGGAGCGTCGATCGGCACGTTCACCTCGAGCGGCGCCGTCCACGGAAGAGTGAGCGACTCGAGGCGCGACGTGATCGGATGATCGGGATTGAAGCCGCCCACCTGCGTCGTGATCCTCGGCCAGAGCGGGTACTGCACGGCGTACGCGAAGAAGCCGCTCTGGAACGTGGCCTGCGAGTTGCGCGCGGGGTCGAGGACGATCGCCGCCTCCGGCCGCGCGCCGTAGAACGCGAGCAGATCGTCCAGGCCGGAACGCACGGGAATCGCAGATAGCCCAACCTGCTCGTTCAGCTTCATCGGGTCGAGCAGGAAGATCACCTTCCCGCCGCGCATGATGTACTGATCGATCTGATACTCGGTCCGCTCGGTCACGCCGCTCGGCCCCGCCACGATCAAGAGCGTGATGTCCTCGGGCACGGCCACCCGTCCCTGCGAGAGGTCGACGGCGCGCACCGCGAACTGCTGCTCCAGCGCGCGCTTCATTCCTTCGAGGTCGCGATCGAGCGTCCGCTCGCCATGGCCGGTGAGGAAACCGATCGTCTTCTCTTCGGTCCGCGTCACCTTGACCAGCGCGGAGGAGAGCTCGTACTCCAACGAGGTGACGTCTTGGATGAGCGGGATCGGCTCGGTCTTGTCGCCGTACTGCACGCCCAGACCCATGAGCACGTTGACCACCCGGTACTGGTCTTTCTCCAGCACGTTCATCTGCACTTCGGGGATCCCCATGCTCCGCGCCTGTCCCTTGACGTCCTCGCTCTCGGGATCGAAGAAACGCACGGTGACCTTGCCGTCGGAGTAGATCTCGTACTCCTTGAGCAGATCGCCGACCTGTTGCTCCAACGTGGCGAGCTGCGGCGGCAGCTTCTTGGAGAAGAAGACCTTGATCTGCACCACGTCGTCGAGCCGCTTCAGGATCTGTTTGGTCGAGGAGGATATCGTGAACTCCTTCCCCTCGGTCAGATCGGCGCGCGCGAACAGGCGGGAGCCGATGACGTTCGCGGCCACGAGGATGCCGCCGAAGATCAACGCAGCCAGGCCGGAATTGACGCCGTACTTGATCGTCCGCTTCTTACGGGCGCTCTGGCTCGCGTTTTGGCCAGCGTTTTGGCCAGCGAGACTCGGGTTGGTCGGTTTGGCATCAGACATGGGTCAACTCCACTTCCGGCTCTCGATCGAGCGCACGTTCAAGAAGAGGAAGAACGCGATGACCGAGAGGTAGTAGAGGATGTCGCGTGAGTCGACGACTCCTCGGCCGATGGACTCGAAATGGGCGGAGAGACTGAGGCCCGCGAAGAAAGGGGCCAGCGCCTTCGGGATCGAGGAGAGCACGATCGGGTCGCCGATGATGTAGAGCACGAAACAGAGCACGACCGTGACGATGAAGGCGACGATCTGGTTCTGAGTCAGCGACGAGGCCCAGAGGCCGATCGCGATGTAGGCCCCGCCGAGCAGGAGCGACCCGAGATAGCCGCCGACCAACGCGCCGTTGTCGGGATTGCCGAGGCTCACCACCGTGAGCGTGAGCGGCAGCGTGAGCAGCACCGTCACCGCCAGGAAGGCCCAGGCCGCGAGGAACTTCCCCAAGACCGCCTGCCAGTCGGTCACCGGCAAGGTCAGCAACAACTCGACGGTCCCGAGCTTCTTCTCTTCGGCCCAGAGACGCATCGTCGCGGCCGGCACGAAGAGCAAGAACACGATCGGGATCAGCGCGAAGAAGTCGCGCATCGTCGCCTGTCCGATGACGAAGAAGCCCTGGAAGAAGAGCCACTGCGTCAGGACGAGGAACAGCGTGATGAAGATGTAGGCGATCGTCGACTGGAAGTAGCTGCGGAACTCTTTGATCGCGAGGGTCCATGTCGTCGTGTTCATGCGCTCTTCTCTCCCGTCGTCAGGCGCGTGAAGACCTCTTCCAGGCTGAGCGTTTCGGCCGAGAGCTCCGTCAGGATCCAGCCGTTCTCGACGGCCAGACGGAAGAGCGACTCTTCGAGACCGTCCGAGGCGCCTCCTCCTCCTCCTCCTCCTCCGCTCGCGCCGCCGCCGCCGCCGCCGAAACCTCCGCCGGGCGCCGCGTGGGCCGTGATCTCGTAGCGGCTCGTGCCGTCACGCAGCGGCTGCAACGGGCTGACGCGTTCGACGCCCGCCATGGCGCGGAGCTTCGGCTCGACCACCGCCGGGATGGCCTTGACCGAGATGCGGGCCGCGCCTCCGCCCGCCGCGCGCCGCGTCAGTGATTCTGGTGAACCGCTGGCCACGATCTTCCCGTCATTGATGATCAGCACGCGCGAGCAGGTCGCCTCGACCTCGGGCAGGATGTGGGTCGAGAGGATGACCGTCTTCTCCTCGCCGATCTGGCGGATCAACTGTCGGATCTCGATGATCTGATTCGGATCGAGTCCCGTCGTCGGCTCGTCCAGCACGAGGACGTCGGGATCGTGCAGGAGCGTGGCGGCGAGACCGACGCGCTGTCGGAATCCCTTGGAGAGCTGCCCGATATCCTTTTGCACCATCGAACCGAGGCCGCACGCCTCGACCATGTGCCGGATCCGCCGCGGCCGCTCGCTCTTGGGCACCTCGCGCATGCCGGCGATGAATCCCAAGTACTCGATCACCCCCATGTCCAGATAGAGCGGCGCGCTCTCGGGCAGGTAGCCGATGCGTCGCCGAACCTCCACCGGATGCTCGAAAGTGTCGTAGCCGGCTACCTTGGCGGTCCCGCCGTCGGCCGGCAGGTAGCAGGTCAGGATCCGCATCGTCGTCGTCTTGCCGGCGCCGTTGGGCCCGAGGAATCCGACCACCTCGCCCTTCGGCACATCGAACGACACGTCGTCCACGGCTTTGGTCGCACCGTAGTGCTTACTCAGATTGCGCACTTCGATCATGGACAAAGACTCCCGATCGGTTCGATTCGTGTGGTTTCTCCCGCGAGCGCGGCAGTATAGGAACGGGATTCCGCGCCCGCAACCCGACGACGCTCCGCTCCTCGGCCCGTCATCGTCGACGGCTGGTCGGACACAGCGGGACGCAACAGGAGTCTCGGTCGTGAGTTCCAGAGAATGGAGCCTGCGGGGCGGGGGCGGACGACGAGGCGCACCGCGAATCCATCGGTCGCGGGGCCGCCTGGGGCGCCGCGCGAGCCGCCGCGCGAGCCGCCACCTTTCCAGTGCGCCGAGGAGCCGCACCAGTGCTTGTGAAAAAAGGTGCAACTCGTTTCGAAACGAGTTGCACCTTTTTTCACAAGTGGACTGGCGCCCGGATCGTCGTCGAGGCGACGCACTAACCCGAAACGGAAGCGGCCGCACCAGGAAGGTCCGACCGCTCCTGAGGCCTGAAACCTGAGGCCCGAGGCCTGACGCCCGAGTCCCCAGGCTCTCTCGTCAACTCAACGCTGCAGGACGAGCGTCCGCGAGACGGTCACGCCGTCAACCCGGAGCGCGGCGAAGTAGACGCCCACCGGCAGGTCGCGGGCGTCGATCGTGCGCGCGTAGTCGCCGGCGGCGATGCGGTTGCTCTCGAGGGTCCGCACAGACTGGCCACCTGCGTTGTAGAGCCGCAGATCGACCGAAGCCTCCCGCGGGAGCGAGAAGCGGAGGACTGACTCGGAGCGGAACGGATTCGGCGAGGCCTGGAGTGCGAACTCGCGCGAGAGGTCGCTCGAGGCCAGCGCGCTCGGGCGGCTCGACGACGCGTCGTACTGGACCAACGGTTCCGTCAAGGCCGCGTTGAGCAGACTCGGACGGTACTGCGGGACGGCCGCATCCATCCGCGCGTCCTGCCCGGAAGTGAAGTTCGTGTAGCAGGCGTCGGTGGAGTAGTCCATGTAGTTGTTGATCGGATCCGCCCCGCCGCCCGCACAGGTGTCCTTGCCGATCGGGCACCCGGACGTGGGGGTCGCTTCCGCCGGCGTATCCGAGACGTAATCACCGTTGCCGGTGCAACCGCCCTGGAACGTGTGATACAGGCCGAGGTAATGACCGACCTCATGGGAGGCCGTCCCGCCGAGGTTGTACGGAGAGAGGTATCCGCCCGGGACCGAACCGTAGTGGATCACGACGCCGTGCAGTTTGCTCGTCTCGGCATACGACCACGGAAACGTAGCCCAGCCCAGGAGCGACTGCCCCGGCTTGCAGGAATAGATGTTGAGCCGTGTCGCCGGCGAGACGGCGAGTGAGTTCTTCGCCTGGGATTCGGCGCCGGAGCCCGGCGTCATCTTGAACCATTGGCGCTTGTTCGTGCGATCGACCGACGCGAGCGCGAATGTATAGCCGGTGCCCGAATACGTGCTGTTCAGGTAAGCGATCTGCGCATCGATCTGAGATTGAGGGATGTTCCCGGTCGGTCCGTCATAGATGACGTGCCACGCCACCTTGATCTGCCCGCCGACGGCGGCGTCGGGGTTCTGCCCGAGCCAGGTGGAGAGTTCGTTCTGAATCGCCTCCATCTGATCGAAGGACGGGATCTCCGTTCCGCACATGCGGTCGATGGGCGCCGGCTCGAAGCTGGGAGCCGAAGGCTCTTCGTTCGCGAGGGTCGGCTGGACTGCACCGAATACGACGAATCCGACAAAGGCGGCCAAGGACGCCGCCCGCAACAAGGACTTCATGGACAACCCCTCCTGGTATCTCGGAGTGAGGACCTAGCATTGCCGTGTCACGCGCCGAGGCCGAAGGCCTGGGAGCGTGACATCGGCTCCTTTCGGGCGCGGTAGACTCTGCGCCCGAAAACTCTTGTGAACCAGAGGAACTTGCAGGAAATCGGCCGGGCTCGTCCGCGAGGTCGCGGTCTAGAACTGCAGCGACACGACCGGTCCGATTCGATTGAAGAAGGAGGTCAGCGGCGAACCGCTCCCGATCGCGAGGATCGGGCGCTCGCGGATGCCGACGATGAAGGAGGCGTGCTCGCCGAGCCGGATGTCGAAACCCGCCTCGAGCACGAGCGAGACGATGGCTGCGTCCACGCGCGGCAACGGCACGCTGGCCACGCCGGCCCCCGCGCCTTCATCGAGTCGTCCTTCCGTCAGCGACATCCGAAGCCAGCTCGAGTCCGACGACAACCTCTTCGCCGCGCTCCGGGGCGCCCACCAACCGCGCTCGCTCCTCTTCCCGCTGCAAGAACCGCCGGTAGACATCGCAGCGCGTCGCGAGTTCGTCGTGCGTTCCGGCGTCGACCAGCCGACCCGAATCGAGTACGAGGATGCGATCGGCGCGGCGGATGGTGGCGATGCGGTGGCTGACCGAGACGACGATCGCGTCGGGCAGCAATTCGCGCAGACCTCGCCACAGGCGGTCCTCGTTCTCGGCGTCGAGGCTGGCGGTCACGTCGTCCAGGAGCAGCATCTCGGGTCGCGCGAACAGGGCGCGCGCGATCGAGATCCGTTGGCGCTGGCCGCCGGAGACGCGCGATCCCTTCTGACCGAGCAGCGTGTCGACGCCGCGCGAGAGATGCTCCAGCTCGCCCTCCATCTGGGCGACCGAGAGGGAGGTGCGCAGCTTCGCGTCGAGCCCAGCCGAGTCGACCGCGCCGTCACCGACCCGCCCCAAGATCACGTTCTCGCGGATCGACTCGCTGAAGAGGAGCGACTCCTGCGGCGCGTAGCCGATGCGGGCGCGGTAGTCGTCGAGACGCGCGCTGTCCAGCGGTTGGCCGTCGACCAGGATTCGCCCTTCGGTCGGCGCGAGTTCGCCGGTGAGTAGACGCAGCAGAGTCGACTTCCCCGCGGCGACCGCGCCGACGATCGCCACATGGTCGCCTCGGCGAAAGGTCGCCGAGAGGGGGCCGAGCGCCACCCGCGAGTCTTCTTTCGATCCCGCGTCATACGAGAAGGAGAGATCCTCCAACGTGATCTGGCTCAGCGGACCGACCGGCGCCCCGTCCGCGGTCGACCGGGTCGTCGTGGAGAACTGCATGACTTCCTCTTCGCGATCGATCGAGACGAACGCCTGTCGCGACGTGACCAGCAGGTTCGGCAGGTCGACCAGCGGTTGCACGAGCATGTCGAGATAGACGTAGAGCGCGTAGAGAGTCCCGAGCGTGAGTTGTCCCTCGACCACGAGCCAACCGCCGACCGAGAGGACCACGAGCTGGCCGACTCGACTGGCGGAGGACTCCAAGACCTGGAACGTCGCCCAGAGTCGGGCGACCCGGAACTGAGCCTGCTTGCGACGCGCGAGGATCTTGCTCAGCGCGGCCGACTGGCCCTCTTCCGCGCGAAACGCCTTCACGATCCGCGCGCCGGAGAACGCCGCCTCCAGGTGATCGTTGGTTTCGGAGATCGCCTTCTGCTGCGCCTCGTACGCCTCGGTCAGCTTGGCCCGCACCCGATAGATCAGCCAGAGCACGATCGGGAGCGGCGCGATGGCGAGGAGCGAGAGCCTCCAGTCGAGGAAGAGCATCGCCGCCGCGCAGAAGAACAGTTTCGAAGCCGAGTCGAGCGCGCGGAATATGCCCGAGCAACAGAACCAGGCGATCTTCGGGTACTCGTTGATGTCGTCCAGCAGTCGAGTGACCAGATCTCCGGTTCGGAAGCGATGGAAGAACGCGTGGTCCTTCTCCAGGATCTTGACGAAGACCATCTTTCGCACGTCGAGGTCGAACTTCAGATTCAGGAACGAGCGCGCGCCCGGATAGAGCCCGGCGACGAAGCGCGCCACCGCGATCCAGACCAGGAGCCAGAGCACCTGCTGCAGCGCCTCCATCCGCCGGGCGGTGTCGCTCGCGACGTTGGGATCGCCGAGCGCCCGTCCGAGGCGATCGAATACTTCGCGGAAGACGAGCGGATAGGCGATCGCCACGCCGCTGGAGACGAGCGTGAAGAAGAGGAGGAAGACGAGGTAGCCGCGGTGCGGCTTCCATCGCTCCAGGATCCAACGGATCTTCCCTGGGACGCCGCCCGCGAGCTGGAACGGAGGCGGCGCGGCGGTCGCGGTTTCGGCGTTCATCACGCCACCTCCCCCATGCGAAACTGCAGATCGAAGAGCGCAGAGTAGACGCCTTCCCGCGCCAAGAGCTCGGCGTGCGTTCCTTCCTCCACCAGCCGCCCGCGCTGGAAGACGAGGATGCGATCGGCGGTCGTGACCGTCGAGAGACGGTGCGCCACCACGACCGATGTGCGTCCGGCCATGAGTCGCTCCAGGCTGACCTGGATGGCGCGCTCGGTCACCGGGTCGACCGAAGAGGTCGCCTCGTCGAGCACGAGCAACGACGGATCGCGCACCAGCGCGCGCGCGAACGACAGCACCTGTCGCTCTCCCATCGAGAAGTTCTTCCCGCCTTCGGTCACGGGCGTCGCCAATCCCTTCGGCCAACGAGCGACGACATCCACCGCGCCCAGCGCCGTCAGCGCGCGGGTGAGGTCCTCATCCGGGATCTCGTCATGGAACACCCGCAGGTTCTCGCCCACGGTCCCGGGGAAGAGATGGATGTCCTGCAGGACGAGCCCGATCTCTTCACGCCACGCCTTCTGCGCGTAACGCTTGAGGTCGACGCCGTCGATCGTGATGCGTCCTTCGGTCGGCTCGTAGAACCGGAGCAGCAGATTTGTCAGCGTGGTCTTTCCGCCGCCCGACGGTCCGACCAGCGCGATCCGCTCGCCTCGGCGGAGGCGGAACGAGACATGCTCCAGCGCGCGCTTCGGGCCGCGGTGGCCGCCATGCTCGAGCGACTCCACCGCGTCTTCGCCTTCGGGGACCGAGCCTGCCGGCGCCGGCTCGTACTCGAAGGTGACGTTCTCGAACGCGATCTCCTTCCAGTCCTCGGGAATCCGTGCGATGGCGTCGACGGGATCGGCCACGTTGCTCTTCGTCTCCAGCAGGCCGAAGACGCGATCCGCCGAGGCGAACGCCTTCTGCATGAAGTGCAGCTGCTCGGCAAACATGACGATCGGATAGAACAGCCGCCGCGTGTACTCGACGAAGAGCACCAGCGTGCCGAGCGTCATGACCAGGCCGAGCTTGTCCCCGAGACCCAGATAGAGGATCAGCATGATGGCCAGGATCTCCACGGTCATGAACGCGGACCAGAACGTGTAGTCGAGCGACTCCGAGCGCCATTCCAGGCGGTTGGTCAGGACGTTGCGGGTGCGCAGCCCCTCCATCGCCCAGGGTGTCCGCCGGTAGACCTGCAGGAGCGGAACCGCCTGGACGTACTCGGTCACGAAGGTGGAGAGGCGAGCAAACGCCTTGCGCGTCCGCGCGTAGACCCCGCGCATGTAGCGCAAGAAGAGGATGGCGCTGGCGAAGAAGGGGAGGGTCAGCGCGACGACCGCGAGCGCGATGCGCGGCTCGGCCAGGAGCAGCACGAGGAGCGTGCCGCCCAGCAACAGCAGGCTGCGCAGGAGCGCGAGCGCCACCTCGGAGAACAGCACCTGGAGCCGCTCGGAATCGGACTCGACCCGCGCGAGCAGGCGCCCGGGCGGGTTGTGATCGAAGTAGTCGGCGCCGAGCGTGAAGATGTGATCGAACGCCTGTTGCTTGATCTGAGCCACCAGATCGAGGCCCATCCGCGTCGCGACGAGCGACTGCAGGTAGGTCGCGCCCGAGCTCACTGCCACCACCAGCAGATAGAGCAGCCCCGCGAGAAGGAGCCCGTCGAAGCGCCGGGTCTCACTGGCCGCCGGGATTCCGCGGTCGATGACGTAGCGCAGCACGAGCGGCGCGGCCAGTTCGGCGGCGACCGCGCCTAGCAAGAGCGCGATGCCCACGGCGAGCCGTCGGCGTCGCGGCCAGAGACGCGCGCCGATGCGCTGCAGCATCTCGCGGATCGGCAAGCGACGAACGGTGGTCTCGTCTTCGGGACCTGGGTCGTCGTAATCCCAGAATGACATCGGGGGATCCTCCGGGGGGCCCCCCGGAGCATCAGCTCGGCCTCTACTCGCAGAGACCGCGGGGGGAAGACTCTATTTGAACCGGTAGACGACGCGCCCGCGGTTGAGGTCGTAGGGCGAGAGTTCGACCGTTACCTTGTCGCCACGCAAGATCCGGATGAAGTGCTTGCGCATCTTTCCGGAGATGTGGGCCAGGACGACGTGGCCGTTTTCCAATTCGACTCGGAACATCGCGTTCGGCAGAGGCTCGACCACCGTCCCAGTGAACTCGAGCGCATCGGTCCGGACCTGCCGGACCTCTTCTTGCGCTGGTCTCGCTGGTCCAGGGCGCTTCCTCGGACCTCCCGGGCCTCTTCTCGGCATGTTCCGTTCATTCTCCTTGTTGGATGTTTTTCTTAGAGGCTGGGGACAGTACGGCGGGAGCGAAGAATCGTCAAGGCGTCTGCCCCAGTGGATGTTTCAGCGGATGTCCCGGCCGAATTTCTGTGCGCTCTCGATCCTCCGCTCGTCTCTGGAAGCGTCGCCGGCGCCCCGCGCCGGGCCGCCTTCGAACCGTCTCCAGGAGGGACTCAGATGACGCTCCGCTCTCGCGCCGCCCAAGTCCGACCGGGACCCACGACCTGGGTCCTCGCCGTGCTTGCTCTCGCGGCCTTCTTCGCCTCGGCCGGTCTCGCCTTCTCGTCCGACGAACCGATCTCCGGCGCGTCGCTCGCGACGGTTCCGGGGGTCGTTCCCGACCTTCCTGCCCTGCTCGAATACCCGGTGAACCTGCAGGGACCGCTGCTCCCGCTGGACTTGCTCCCCGCAGCGCCGTTTGGCCCCGAGGACAAGGGGGGGACGCACGTGGACATGGGAGCTGGGCGGCCGAGCCGTCTGACCGAACGCGAGACCGCACTGCTCCAACTCTCCCGCGCGGCGGTCGAAGCGTCGCGCGCGGCCGGCACGCTCCTGATGCCGTTGGTCGAGGTGATCGCGCCGCCGGTCTCCCCGGAGGAAGCCTCTCGCATGAAGCTCGCGGCGTTGGCGACGGCGCCGATGGCTGTCCCGACGCCGGGTACCGGCGCTCCTTCGGACTTCATCGGTCCGATGCAGGCGCCCGCGACCGAGCGGGGGAAGTAGCCATGAAGAACATCGAACTGACTTCCCGCGTTCTCTTCACCGGAATCCTCGGGCTGCTCGTCGGCGCGTCCGCGAGTCACGCGCAGCCGACGCCGTCCCAAGGCGCGGTCTCCCCGGCCGCTCTCCAACTCGTCTTGGCCACGCCGAAGAGTTCGACGCCCGCCAGTGAGTGGGAAGACAACGCGGCGCGCGCGGCGGACGCCGAGATCCAAGCGCGGCGGCAGCAGGAGAATGCCGGCGCGGGGGTCTCGGACGACAACGACACCTGCCACTACGCCCGTGGCGTCACCCTCGTCATGCACATCTTCGTCAACCACTCCGCGGGACAGTGGACGGGCGCCGAGATGGAGGTCGCCGCCGCCAAGTCCGACGCCGCGAAGCTGAACTACGGAGGCTACGCCACATTCGCCTCGAATCTCAGCTTCGACCCGACAGGGGGCTACGTCTTCTACAACCCGACCGTGAACTACAGCATCTGGCCCAGCGGCATGAACGAGGCCGTGATGGAAGACGCTGTGGCCGCGATCGGATTCACCGACGCGGACGGCGACGGCAGTCGGATCGACGACATCACCCACTACCTGCAAGGCTGGGGAGGCGGTTGGGACAACGTCATCCTCCTCTTCGAGCCGGATCAGACCGGCCGCGCCTGGGCGAGCTACGGCCACGCCAAGACGGCCCTCTATACCGACAGTGCCTGGTGGGTCTACGCCCACGAGTGGGGCCATCTCTTCGGCGCCTGCGATGAATACCAGGAGAATGGCAGCTGCAACGGCGGCATCAATTGCGGGACCTGCCAGAGTTGGTATCTGACCGAGACGGTGAGCAACGGGAACTGCGAGCTCGCCATGTGCGGGACGACCGAAGACTGCCTGATGAAGGACAACAACACGGTCGCGCTCTGTGACGACACGCCGCGAGAGTGGGCGTGGGTCGATGACAACTCCGATGGGCTGGGGAACACGGTGCGGCGGCCGACCGCGATCGTCGGCGGCGTGCAGCAGTACACCAATGTCAACGAGCTGTATCACAACGGTTGGTTCGTCTGGAACAACACCGACCAGTCGGAAGTGGTCTCGCAGCGTTGGTCGTCGTGGGGCGTCGTCGGACTGCGCAGTCCGGCCACCGCCGATTATGACCTGCAGCTCTTCACCGACAACACCCACAACGTCGGATTGGGCAGCTCCGCCTGGGGGACGGGGGCCGTCGACTTCATGGTCGGCGACTATCACCACAACAACCGCGGGAACGAGCACATCCAGTTGCTCCGCTACAGCGGAGACTTCGCCAACTACAACCTCACCTTCGAGAGCGGCGGCGAAGTGCTCTATCCCGACGGCATCGTGCGCGGCGGCGGCTGGGGCTGGTACAATACGGCCGTGGTCTGGGACGTGCCCCTCCACGCGGGCGAGGAGTTGACCTTCAAGCTCGACGTCCCGGGCAACTTGAACATGGGGATGGCGCTCTACAAGTCGAACTCGGCCACCTTCTTTGCGTCGCGTGGATCGAGTCATGTCGCCTCCGCCGATGGCGGCGGGAACGGCGGAGACGAGACGTTCACCTACGTCGTGCCGGCGGACGATGTCTACGGGCTCGTCGTCTGGAGCAACAACAGCGCCGACGGAGCGTTCTCCATCCAGATCGGGCCGACGCAGATCACGATGGAAGAGGAGTACGTCTACTGGGGCGCCGGCAGCCCGACCCTCTACAACTACATTCCGAACGCCGGCCCTTATTGGTCGGTCGTGGGCAACCGTTCGGATACCGGATTGGACACCAGCCTCCGCCTCTATGACGATCCCAACTATCTGTACTTGTTGGAGGCGTCGGAGCAGTACGCCGCGGGTCAGCCGGAGTTCGTCGCGGTGGATTACAATCACGCGACCTCCGGGACCGAATTCCCGAAGGTGGCCCAGACCGGAGCGATCAACATCTACTTCACGCAGTGGGAGCACGACCCCGAGATCCTCTACGGGGCCGAGTATCCGCCCTACTGGAGTCAGTCCGATGTCGTGAAGGTCTGGGATGTCTGGATGGAGGCGTCCCAGCAGTACTTCTGCCGGCAGTTCAGCAGCGGCGGCACGCTCGACGGAGGGATCTACCTCTTCGATTCGTCGAACGGCGACAACTACAAGCGCCGAAGCGAGTGGGCGAATCTCTCCGACTCCCAGGCGGCCGGCGCCGGCGGGGAGTGGTTCTGGCACACGGCGGCGGCGTCCGATTGGTGCGGATTGGTCGCAACCTCGCACAACTATACGCAGGGCGCCTACAGCCTGTGGTACGGACCCTGGCTCTATCCGGCCGAGGACGCGCCGCTCACGCGCGGCGAGCAGGTCGTCTGGGCGAGCGCGCCGCCGACCAGCAGCAACTGGCAGGTGGCCGCCGTGCGTCCGTCGCCCGGAGAGCAGTCCGCCATCTGGCTCTACGAAAACGTCACGTTCGCGGACTCCGGCTTCCGCGCCTACGACGTCGGGGCCGGTGTCCGTTTCGTCGTCGCTGATTACAGTCACATCGCCCCGCCCGCGTACTACACGCTCGCGCAGCGACAAGGAGGCTTCGGTCCGCAAGACTTCTCGTGGGAGGGCGGCGACGAGGCGATCGCCTTCGCGCCCGAAGGCGTCTACGTCGATGGACTGCCGTGGGAGCTCGGCAACGTCGCCAAGGTCTACGACCTCTACGTCGATGGCGCCACTCCGCCGGCCGGCCAAGCCTGCCGGATCGAAGTGCGCGACGACTCCGGCACGATGAACCTCGGCGTCGCGGTCTTCGCTTCGTACGGCGGAGAGGGATACGCCGGCTCCGGAACCGCACTCGTCTATGCCGACGCGGCGGGCATCGGCGAGACCGAAAACGTCGAGTTCACCGTGACCGACGCCGACTGGTACGGCCTCGTCATCTTCAATCAGGAGGACACCGAAGGGACCTACTCCATCCTCGCGCGCGACCCCGCCGCTTCGGATGTGAGCGACACGTCGACCCCGACCGTGACCGGCCTGCGACTCGAGTCGGCCAATCCATTCGCGAACAGCGCCCGTCTGCAGCTCTCCCTGGCGAAGACCGGCCCCGTCGACCTGGGCGTCTACGACGTGCGCGGTCGCAGTGTGCGGAATCTCGTGAGCGAAGTGCTCCCCGCGGGCGCCCGCGTCGTTGCGTGGGACGGGGCCGACGGCGCCGGCAATGCCGCCGCCCCCGGCGTCTACTTTGCGCGGCTGCGCGCCGGGTCCTCGGAACGACGGCTGAAGTTGGTCAAGATGGAGTAACGCGCGAGCCCGGCTCGCGCGCTGCAGGCGTTCAACTCGAGGCGCCGTGGAGATCTTCTCCACGGCGCCTCTTCATCTACTTTATCTACGGGTTGTTGGCATCAGCGCTCGGCCAGCGGCCAGCGGCCGCCGACGCTCAGCTTTGGCTCATGGCCCGCGATAGCCGAGCCCCACGATCTCCGCTTCGTGAGCATTGTGCGCCCGACAACGCACCTCCAGATTCGCGGCCGTCGTCCCGCCGCCGCGCGCGAACGCCGCCACGTGATGGAACTCGAGGAACCCCGTCGCCGAACAACGTCTGCCGTCGACCGAGATGAACCGGCGCCGGCCGGTATCTCGCTCCCATACGAGACGACGGAGTGCCCGAGGAATGGATCGACGAGGAACCGTTGCCGCGGCGGTTGATGCTGTGGTCAGAGTTTGGGCGGGCGTCGCCGGTGTCGTCTCCGGTGTCGTCTCCGGTGTCACTACGCGCGTGGCGGCCTTTGCCCCGCACTTCTGTCTTTCGAGCTTCGTGAGCAGATCGATGAGCGCCGCATCGATGACCGTCGCGAAATCGCCGTCAGGGATGCGATGGCGCAGGAGATCCTGCAGACGCTGGATCCGCTCGCGCATCTCCGCGCCGGCAGTGAACTGCACTCGGAAGCGCTCCGGAGCGAGGGCTTCCGGAATGGCTCGAGGCGCCTCGAGCCCGCGACTGCCTGACGCAACACGTCTTGAAACGTGTTGTCGCCGTTTCGGAAGTCGACGGATCGTCGGAGGGACGTCCGGCCGCGGCTGTTCGCGCGCGATCAGCACATCCACCTCGCGCGCCGTGCGATTCCGCGCGTCGAGCACCAGCCGCTCGAAGTTCTCGGCAGTCAGCAACGGCGCGAGACGTCGGATCGTCGTCAGCGACAACGATCCGTCCGCAAGATGCGGGAGCAGCCTCGGGAGACGCCGGACAGCGCGCGCGACCTCGATCCGCGCGTAGCCAGCGGACTCCGAGAGGTGGAGCACTTCGGTGCAGTAAGCGAACATCGACGGACAGCCGACGCTCAGGTAGAGACGCCGCAGCTCCACCTCGCCGAGATGGGCGACGAGTTGGGCGGTGCAGGACCGTTCTCGCACGGCCAGCGCATGGACGCGTTCGAGGAGCTGACCGTCCGGCAGCTCGGAGATGAAGTCCAGACGGAGTGCCGGTGGCGGGGTAGGGGACGAGGTAGAGGTAGAGGTAGAGGGAGAGGTCGGGATCGGGGGAGATGACGAGTCATGATTCGAAGCGATGAGGTTGTTCATAAACCTCTTTTAACACGTCGCTCTTCGGCTCCATGGAGAGCGCCCACCGGTCTCCTTGCTGCGCGCACGACGGCTGATCCTCGAATCGCGCCGATCGCCCTCGCCTGCCCCAGATGGAGGCGCGGGGTAAGGATGTATTGCGGTCGTGACGAACAGTCGAGGATGCAGATAAACAAAGTCGTCAACAAGTATATTGTCATCGAACGAAATGATACTGTGCGATATTGGCACGAGTTCGCCACGCCGCATCCGCCGCGCCCAGGTCGACGCCGAATTCCCGCCACCGAACACGTTTCAAAACGTGTTCCCGGACTGCACCCCAGGACCGCCCGACCGCGCTCCCGTCGACCCCCGACCGCGCCGCCGCCGCTGAATCGCCGCCGCTGAATCGACGCCGCGACCAACGCCCCCACGCCCCGCACCCAACTCCTCCCGCTCCCTACCTCCGCGCCAGACAGGTCCTCACGCCAAACAGCTGGTAGACGGGGCAAAATCCCGAGATCCCCGTGGCCAGCGCAACGAGACCCAGAAGTCCCCACCACGTGTGCGGTCCGACGACCGTGAGCGAGAGCAGTCCTAGACCCAGGGCCACTCTGAGCCCGCGGTCCCAGCTAGCTTCGTTGCGTTTCATCCGAATTCCTCCTGACTTGCAGGACCCCGCGCGTGCAGCGAGGTCGCGCTCAGATCACCAGCTACTCATCGCGCCGAGGTCGTGGACATTCGCGTACCCCGAGCGCTCGAGGATGCGGGCGGCGTGAGCACTGCGATTGCCGCTTCGGCAGTAGAGAACAACGGGTCGATCTCTGGGACCGATCTCGCCCATCCGACCCTCGACTTCATCGACCGGAATGTTCACCGCACCCGAAATGTGTCCGGCGGCGAACTCCTCGGGGGATCGGACATCGACGAGACTTGCTCCGGCCTCGACGAGGCGTCTCGCCTCCGCGCCCGTCATGTCGCCACTCGGTTTGAACACGAGGTAGCCGATCACGAGCATCGCGATCATTCCGAAACCGACGCGCGCGCCGACGCCTGCTCTGACACCCCTGGACCGGCCACGCTCGACCAACCCCGAAATCACTCCAACTTCCCGATGACGCGCGCAAGCTTCGTCTTCACCTGCTCCGCCAACTGCTCGAGCCCCGGATTCCCGGTCGCCGCCATCGTCGTCGTCGGGTCGATCGCCACGACGACTGCCTTGCCGTCGTCATCCTCATACACCACGACATTGCACGGCAGCATGACCCCGACTTCCAGTTCGGCTTGGAGCGCCTCGTGCGCGAGGGACGGGTTGCACGCCCCGAGGATCTTGTAGCGACGGAAGCCGACTCCGAGCTTCTGCTTCAGGGTGCTCTGCACATCGATCTCGGTGAGCACTCCGAAGCCTTCCCTCGCGAGCGCCGCGGGCGCGGCGGCGAGCGCCTGGTCGAAGGTGCAGCTCAGCGTCTTGCGCATTCCGAAGGTCGTCATGGAAAATCTCCCCTCCGATCCAACTCGTCTGACTTGCCATCCGTGGGCGCCGACCGGCGCGATGGGGGCGCCATTCAGGTGCGGACGCCGAGCTTCGGCAGGACCCAGATCTGCAGTGCGATCCAGCCGGCGAGAATGGCGATGAGTTCGATCATGATCCACCGGCTTTCGTCGCCCGCTCCGCCCGCTCGGTCGGTTCCGCCGGGGACTTCTGCAATTCCTTCGGTCTCTTGTGTTCCTTCTGTTCCTTCTGGACGACGTTCCGGCGCACTTCGTCCATATCGAGCGCCTTCACCTTTCGCACCAGCTCGTCGATGCCCGCCGCCGGAACCGCGCCGGGTTGGGCCGCGAGCAGCACGCCGTCGCGCAATACCATCAGGGTCGGGATCGAACGGATCTGGAACGCCGCCGCCAATCCGGGCTCGGCCTCGGTGTCGACCTTGCCGAAGACAACGTCGGGATGTCGCGTCGCCGCCGCCTCGAAGACGGGGCCGAACGTGCGACACGGTCCGCACCACGCCGCCCAGAAGTCGAGCAGGACGATCCCTTGCTTGATGGTCGCGTCGAAGGTCTTCTCGGTCACTTGAATCGTGGTCATGGGTTCCTCCTGTTGCTTGTTAGAGCCGATCCCGGGCCAAAGGATTCAGGCGTTTTCGCCGAGGAAGTCCCGAAGGGCCACCTTGACCGACTTCTGGACCTCCGAAGGCACCTCGACCGAGTTCCCGGCGGTCCGACAGAGCGCCAGCGTGCGCTTCAGCGAATCACACGCCCCGCGACAGCGAGCACAGCTTGCGACGTGCCGCTCCAATTCGGCGCAGACGTCCGCGCTGATCTCGTCTTCGAGATGACGCGAGAACAGAGTGAGGACATCGGGACAGGCGCTCGCCGCTGAGTTCGCCGCCGCCGTCGCCGCGCCGACGGCCGCCGCCGCCGTCGCTTCCATCGGCATTCCCAATAGCGGCGCCAGCCGCGCCCGCACCACGAGCCGCGCGCGGTGCAACCGACTCTTGACCGCCTGCACGCTCAACCCGAGGACTTCGCCCACCTCGGGTGCGGTCAATCCTTCCACATCACGCAGGAGCAGCACTTCGCGGTACATCGGCTCGAGGGCGCCGATCGCCTCGTCGAGCGCGCGCTCGACCTGTCGGCCGGCGAGCAGTTCCTCCGGCCCTTTCGACGGATCGGCCAGACGCCTCGCTTCGACGGCCGCGTCGGCGTCGAGCGACCGCTCCTCCGGCGCGAACTTGCTCTTCCGCCGCTTCTTGATGCAGAAGCTCCGCGCCACCGAATAGAGCCAGGTCGAGATCGACGACGCCCCGCGAAAGTCCCGCACACCTCGCGCCATCGCGATGAGCGTGTCCTGGGCGACATCCTTGGCGTCTTCGGGATCTCGGCACATCTTCAGACCGAATCGGTAGACCTGCGCTTGACGCTGCTCCAGCAGCTTCTCCAAGGCCTCCGCGTCTCCCGCGCGCGCGCGTTCGAGAAACTGCTGGTCGTCCGGCTCCTCCATCTACGCCTCGAGCGAGGCCCGCAGGAACCAGGCATGCTTCTCGAACTCCACCACGACCTGGGTGAAGACGTCGACCGTGTCGGCGTCGCCGAGCTTCTCGGCGACAACGCGGGATTCGCGCACCTCGCCCAAGTACTTCTCGATCCGCTCGCTCAGGAGCTTCACGTGCTCCAAGTCCCGGGAGGTCTCCTGCGGGTAGTCGGGGAGATTGGAGGTCTTGGCCACGTGCCGCGCCGTCCCGTAGGCTCTCGCGCCGAGCGTGACGGCCCGCTCCGCGATCGTGTCGTTGTGCATCGCGAGTCCGACCGCGAACGTCTCGAAGAGCGGATGGAGCGCCGCGAACTGCGGTCCCTTGATGTTCCAGTGCGCGACCTTGATCTGGCTGTGCAGGTCCAGTCCGTCGGCGAGACGCGCGTTCAGCGCGTCGGCGATCTTGATCCTGGCATCCTCGGGAAGGTGACTTGGGCTCTTGTACATGGGGGATTCTCCTGCTGGGTGCTCTCGGAGCGCTGGGTGCTCTGGGTGTTCTGAGCGCTCTGGGTGTTCGTGTTCGGAGTATGCCTCCAGAACGTGCGGTCCGGTGAAGAGATCCAGGTTCTCCTCCGGCGAGCGTGAATCCTTTCGCTCGCCGTTGGCTCTCACCCCTCGAGTGTCGGATCGTCCCGCGAACCCTCGGACCTGAACGGAGCCCATGGAGATCCTCGGTTACTTCGGTGCGGTGCTCATGGGCTTGTCCCTGGGGCTGATCGGCGGCGGCGGCAGCATTCTCACCGTGCCGATCCTCGTCTACCTCTTCAACGTCGACGCGGTGCTGGCCACGGCCTACTCGCTCTTCATCGTCGGCCTGACCGCGCTGATCGGCAGCTTCAGCCACATGAAGCTCGGCCACATCGACCGGCGCACCGCGCTCGTCTTCGGCCTCCCGAGCATCCTCGGCGTCTACGCGACCCGCGCCTGGTTGATGCCCGCCTTACCCGATCCGTTGTTCAACGTCGGGGGACAGGTCGTCTCGAAGTCGCTGGGTGTCCTGCTCTTCTTCGCCGTCATCATGTTGGCGGCTTCGTACTCGATGATCCGCAGGTCGAAGCCCGCGCCGACCCGACCTGGCGGAGGCGAGGCCGGAGCACACGGCGAGAAGACGCCGAGATTCAACTATCCGCTCATCCTGACGGAAGGCATCGTGGTCGGCGTGATCACCGGCATCGTCGGGGCCGGCGGCGGGTTCCTCATCATTCCCGCGCTGGTGCTCCTGGCCAAACTGCCGATGAAGAAGGCGGTGGGCACGTCGCTCATCATCATCGCGGCCAAGTCGCTGATCGGATTCACCGGGGACTTGAAGACGCAGCACACGATCGATTGGACGTTCTTGCTGGTCTTCTCGCTGATCGCCATCGCCGGGATCACCACGGGGGCGCTCCTCAGTCGGCGCATCCCGAACGAGCGCCTCAAGCCGGCCTTCGGTTGGTTCGTCTTGGTCATGGGCATCTACATCATCGCGAGAGAACTCTCCCACCTGAGCTGATGGAGGCGAGAAACGTTATGAAAATCCAGGGTCGAAGCCAGTCCGGCGAATCGACGCCGAGTCCGATGAAGGTGGAACAGATCTACACCGGCTGCCTGGCGCAAGGCGCGTACTACATCGAGAGCGACGGAGAGGTCGCGATCATCGATCCCCTGCGTGACCCGAGCCCCTACCTGGAGCGCGCGGCGGGCCGCCAAGCCACGATCAAGTACATCTTGGAGACCCACTTCCACGCCGATTTCGTGAGCGGGCACCTCGACTTGAGCCAGCGGACCGGAGCGCCGATCGTGTACGGCCCGAACGCCGAGCCCGAATTCACCGCGCACATCGCGAAAGATGGCGATGAGCTGAAGCTCGGGAGAGCGACTCTCCGCGTCTTGCACACGCCCGGACACACCATGGAGAGCACCACCTATCTGCTGCTCGACGAGGGTCGGAAGCCGCGCGCGATCTTCACCGGCGACACCCTCTTCATCGGCGACGTGGGCCGCCCCGATCTGGCGCAGAAGCTCGGCTCGATCACGCAGGAAGATCTCGCCGGCTTCCTCTACGACTCGCTGCACACGAAGATCATGCCCCTGCCCGACGACGTGATCGTCTATCCCGCGCACGGGGCCGGCAGCGCCTGCGGCAAGAACATGAGCAAAGAGACCTCGGACACGCTGGGCAATCAGAGACGGACCAACTACGCCCTGAGGGCGGCGAGCAAGGAACAGTTCATCCGCGAGGTGACCGCTGGACTGCTGCCTCCGCCGGCCTACTTCCCGCAGAACGTGGCCATGAACAAGGGGAACATTCCGAGCATCGACTCGCTACGGCAGACCGCGCTCCGGCCGCTGACGGCGGAGCAACTCGAGCGGGCCGTCGAGGTGGAAGGGGCGTTGGTGCTCGATACTCGAGATGCGCAGACCTTCAAGGACGGGTTCATTCCGCGTTCGATCAACATCGGCGTCGACGCCGAGTTCGCCCCCTGGGTGGGGGCGATGATCCCCGATGTGCGACAGCCGCTCGTGCTCTTGACCGCCGCGGGCCGGGAAGACGAAGTCGTCACTCGGCTCTCCCGAGTGGGCTATGACAACGTGCTCGGTTATCTCGACGGGGGGGTCGGCGCCTGGCAGCAGGCGGGCCGAGAGATCGACACGATCGAGAGCATCAGCGCCGAGGAGTTCGCTCGACGCCTCGAGGCCGGACGGTTGCGGGTCGTCGATGTGCGCAAAGACGGGGAATACATCTCCGAGCATGTCGACGGCGCCTGGAGCGCCTCGCTCCAGTACATCAATCAGAAGCTGCACGCGTTCTCCGAGGACGAACCCAACTACATACATTGCGGGGCGGGCTACCGCAGCATGATCGCGGCGTCGATCCTCAAGGCGCGAGGTCGCCACAACCTCATCGACGTGGCGGGCGGCTTCGACGCCATCAAGAAGACGAACGTGCGGGTGACCGACTACGTCTGTCCCACCACGATGTCAACCGTCGGCGGGCGCGCCGACCAACCGGCCGACGAGCTGATCGAGAGGCAAGATGCTTGAACTCATCCGACAGCCCTGGCCTTGGTACGTGGCGGGCGTGATCATCGGCCTGACCGTGCCGTACTTGCTGATCATCGGAAACAAGACCTTCGGGCTGAGCAGCTCGTTGCGCCATGTCTGCGCCGCCTGCATCCCGGCTGGAATTCCCTTCTTCAGGTACGCCTGGAAGAAAGAAGCGTGGAGCCTGTTCTTCGTGGGCGGGATCGCCCTCGGCGCGTACATCGCCGTCCATTGGCTCAGCGATCCGGCGCCGATTCGGTTGGCCGCCTCGACCAGCGAGCGGCTGGCCGCCCAGGGGCTGATCGACACTTCATCGTTGATGCCCGCCGAGATCTTCTCCTGGAGCAGCCTGTTCACCCTCCGCGGATTCCTCTTCATGGTCGTCGGCGGCTTCATGGTCGGATTCGGCACTCGTTACGGCGGCGGTTGCACGAGTGGTCACGCCATCATGGGGCTGAGCAGCCTGCAGTGGCCCAGTCTCGTGGCGACCATCATGTTCATGCTCGGAGGCGTTGTCATGACCTGGCTCATCCTTCCCTTGCTCTTGGGGCTGTGACCGCGATGCAAGATCAATCCATGAAGCCGAACGCCCCGCATCTCACGCTCGATCTCCGCACGCGCGAGCTCGACACCATCGGCGTGAACGAGAGCGATCTGAGGCATCCCTGGTGGTACAACGTCAAGTTCGTCGCCTGGGGCATCCTCTTCGGCATCGTCGCGGTGAAAGCGGAGATCCTGAGCTGGTTCCGTATCCACGAGATGTTCCGCTTCGAGAGCTTCCACATGTTCGGGATCATCGGAACCGCCGTCATGGTCGGCGCTCTCAGCGTCTTGGTCATCAAGCGGACGAACGCCAAAACCATCCACGGCGAGACGATCCACATCCCGAGCAAGACCTTCAACCAGGGCAACATCTACGGCGCATTCATCTTCGGACTCGGCTGGGCGATCACCGGCGCGTGCCCCGGCCCGCTCTTCGCGCAGATCGGCGCGGGCTACAGCGTGGTGGTCGTCACGTTGCTCAGCGCGATCGCGGGGACCTGGGTCTACGGCAGGTTCCGCGAGAAGCTTCCCCACTGAGGCGCCGCCCGATCGAAGAGTTGCCCCTGGGGGTAACTGCGGACCCGCAACGCCGACGCTATCGACCGATGCAGCCGCGCTCGGCGGCGGGGCCGGTCGGACGCGTCACGACTGCCGATGCGGGCTGATGTTCGCGAGAGTGCCGATGCACTGCTGTGTCGTGATCAGGTGGAGCAGCGCTTCGCGAATGGTCGGAAAGCTCGGGAGCGCGGCGACCTCGCGTCTTCCGTCCGCCGAATCCAGCGTGGGTGTCCCGACGCCACACTTCCAACCCGACGTGAAGCGGAGAATCGTCAGGTGGCCGTCTGTCTTGTGGTCCGCGATCCTCGTGGCGAGCGAGACCAACGTCTCGATGTCGGGCGTGTGTGGTTGTTCCATCGCTTCCGTCCTGCCTTCCTGCCTTCCACGCGCTGCTTGGTCGATGACGCACTCATTGTCGACCTCAGCCGGCCGGTTCTTCACTAGGCAACGTCAAGTGGCGGGAACAATCGATTCCCGTTTCGAGCGATCATCCCGGTCACGCCTCCCGGCTCGCGCTCGAGCGCGGGGGTCTCAGTCGCTGCCCGGCCGCCCCATCCCTTCGTTCAGGATCTCGATATACCCCGCATAGCTGAAGACGCGTCCGCGCCGCCGGTGAGTGAGTTCCCTGACGACTCCGATCCGTTCCAAATGGGCGAGCGACTTGTTCACGGTCGCAGGGGTGAGCCCGGTAGCCGCGGCGAGCGACGCAGCGGTTGCGATCGGCTGTCGTTGCATCACACGATGGATCGCCAGCGAAGACCCGGCGGCCCGCCCGAGCCCCGCGATGCGTTCGCCATCGGTCGACGACAGCTCCAGCAGCCGCTTCGCCGACGTCGCCGCCTCCGTCGCGCTGGTCACGACGGCATCAGCAAAGAACTCGAGCCACGCTTCCCAATCGCCCGTGAGACGCACTCCGTTCAGCAGGTCGTAGTAGGTCCGCCGGTGCTCCTTGAAGTAGAGGCTCAGATACATCAAGGGCTGGCGGAGCAGCCCGTCGGTCGCGAACTGCATCGCGATCAGCAATCGTCCGACTCGCCCGTTGCCGTCGAGGAAAGGATGGATCGTCTCGAACTGCAGATGCGCCAGCGCCGCCTTGACGAGCGGCGGCGTCGACTCGGGCTGGTCGTGCAAGAAGCGCTCGAACTGCTTCAGGCACTCGTCCAGCTCATTGGCCGGCGGCGGCACGAACGCCGCGTTTCCCGGTCGAGTGCCTCCGATCCAAACCTGGCTGCGACGAAACTCTCCCGGGGTGAGCTTCGCGCCGCGTCCCTCACCGATCGGCAAGGCGTGGACCTCGCGCAGCAGCCGTAGCGACAAAGGAAATCCGCCGCGCAGCCGCTCGAGGCCATGCTCCAGCGCGGCGACGCATCGGCTGACTTCGCGCGCGTCTTCCGTCGGCACGCCGGGCTGTTCGTCGAGCTCGAAGAGCATCAGATCCGCGAGCGAGGACTGCGTCCCCTCGATCATCGAAGAAAGGACCGCCTCCTTCCGCACGAAGCTGTAGAGCAGGAGACCCGCGTTCGGTAGGAGGTCGGTCACCGCGTCGAGTCGGCCGATGGCGAGGAGCGCCGCGTCGAATCGAGCGCGCAGCGGGGGGCCCCACTCGATCGCCGGACGCGGCGGTAATTTCTCTGGGACGAAGGCTTTGAAGGCCTCGCCTGCGCTGGCGACCTCGACGTAGTGGCCCTGCAGAGCGCGTTTCATAGCGGCGACATCCTAAATTAGCGGTGTCGATTATTTTAGGATAATCATGAAACGTAAAACAAAGGCTTTCGAGCGCTAGCGCGTCTCCGAACGGGTCTCCGACCGCGTCTTCGGACCGCGCCAGTACTCGAGCCGCCTACATTGATGCGCGAAGGCGACGACCCAGCGGTCCTCGTGTTGCTCGATGAATACAACCGAGTAGGGGAACCGCTTTACGAAGACGAGTCGTGCTCCAAACGATTCGGCAACGGTGGTCACCAACGGCGCGAGATGTGAATTCGCAGACATCCGGTTCATCGCGGCGGAGACCACCGGAAGGAACTCCGAGCGCAATCCAGGACGTTGCGCTTCATACCAGGCTCGAGGCTCCGCCAGCTCACGAGCGACCCTTGGCCTCGCCTGCCCTCCCTCGCTACCTCCGGTCCCGGGGGCGCTCAACACGTTTCAAAACGTGTTCGCCGCCGGGCCACGCTCCACCAATCGAACCTGTTCGTGCGAAGGGCGATCGACGCCGGTTCGCCTTTCCGGTGAATCTGGCGTTTCGTTCCGACGTAGTCGCGTCTGTGCCGCCGCCGGCTGGAGTGCCGAGCCCGCTGCTGTGGGGAGACAAGACCGTCATCGAGGAGCGATTCGACCCGCGCCACTGGCGCATCACCACCGTCCCGCGAATCCTCACGTTCCGCTACCCGCAGAGTGGAGCGGGAATCGCAGATCTATTCCGCCAGACCTACGGACCGACGGTGCGGACGTTCGAGGCGCTGGAAGAGGATCGACGCGAGCGGCTGGCGGCGGAACTGACGGAGCATTGGTCGCGTCACGCCAGGTCGACGGGGGAGATGACCGAGGTCGACTCGGAGTATCTCGAGACCGTCGCCGCCGCCGCAGTTGACTACGCCCGCAACGCCGCCGCGACCAACTTCGGATTGCTCGCAGCGACCTCGAGCAACGCCATGGCCGGTCCTTCCGGCGTCCTACGTCCCTGCTCCCAATTGCGAAGGGTCGCCACACTCACGCCGATCATCATCGCGAACTCGACCTGCGTCTGCCCGAGTTGCAGACGAACCGCCTTGATGTCGGTAGCCTCGAAGACATGGACCCGGGAGGGTTTGGCTTCCTTCCGCCGAATCTTCCCAGCCTGCTTCACGCTGGTGACGAGTTCGTCGAACTGACGCTGCTTCACTTGAACTCCTCACGGACCAATCGAGCGAGGACCCTGAGCTGAGACGGGGTCAACTTCTCATGATCACTCTTCGCGTACGCGAAGAGCATGCAGATCGTGTCCTGACCCTCGGCCCAGGAGTAGATGATCCGGATGCCTCCACGCTTCCCGCGTCTAGATCCTCCCCCACGGAGCTTTCGCAGACCGCCAGCGCCCGAAATCACGGCACCCTGATCGGGATGAAAGGTCGGCGCCACCTGAAGTGCTCGGTAGTCCTCCTCGGGGAGGAGGCTGAGTACTTCTCGAGTGAAGACCGGTGTCTCTACGAAGCGCAAGGCTCACTCTACGCCAATGGCGTACGTCGATCAATTGAGTTATCCGAGGCGGACAATGGAGGATGTCCGGGCCTCGACGGACGCTCAGGTGATCCTCAACCTGCGTGCCGTACGCCCCGGGTCAGCGCGCTGGCCCCGGAGTCCCAGGCCAGATCGAAGTTCTGTCGGATGGCGCGGGCCTGCTCGGCTTCGATTCCCGCTTGCCGGTCACGCGCTCGGGTGCGACCGTTCCAAACAGAACATCAAAAAACCGGAGGACCCACAGCATGCCGATCAAACTCACCGTCAACCGCAACGGCAACCTCAAGGTCGAAGGCGTCGACGGCGACGACTTCCAGCTCGTCGATCCCGAAGGCAACGTCTACGGACTCGGAGGACGAGCCGTCGTCTCGCTCTGCCGGTGCGGCGCATCCCAGAAGAAGCCGTTCTGTGACGGGTCGCACAAGACGATCGGGTTCACGGAGGAGGCGAAGGCGTACGACCTGCCGCCGAAGCCGACGACGTAGGTCGTAGAGCGGTGTCGGGGATGGCCGTCGTGGGACTCATGGGTCGTCACTTTGACGCTTCGCGGGCCTTTCGCTAGGCTGCCGCGCCGTGTTGGACACTGGACGTCAATCGGGCAGGCCGGGATGCGTCGTCGCGAGAGCGGTCGCGCTGTTCGCGTTGGCGCTGTTCTCGCCGGTGCTGTTCTCGCTCGCGGGGTGTGGGGTTACCCGTACCGTTTCCACGAAGGCGATGCTTCCGATTCTGCATGGGTCGCTCGACGAGGCGTATCGGGACGCGGACCTAGCGACCGTCGAAGACGGGATCCCTGCGAATCTGATCCTGATTCGCGGGATGTGCGCTTCGAATCGGGGACATCGGGAGCTGCATCAACTGGCGGCTCAGCTCTACTTCTCGTATGCGTTGGGGTTTGTGGAGGATGAGGATCCGACGCGGGCGGGGCTGCTCTACGGCGAGGGACTCAGGTTGGGGCGGCAGCGGTTGGAGCGTGAAGGGTGGTTCCGCGAAGCGGAAGGGACGCCGGGGGGACCGACTTCGGCGCAGCTCGCGAAGATGGGGAGGGACGATGTCCCTCTTGTCTTCTGGACGCTGGCGAACTGGGGTGGGTGGATCAATCAGAACCTGGCGGAGCCGGCGGCGATTGCGCAGACGCCCAGAGTAGAGGCGTACCTGGCGCGCGTGTTGGAGCTGGAGCCGGACTATTTCCTGGGGATGCCGCACGTGTTGGCGGGGTCGCTGAAGAGTTTTCGTCCTGTGATGTTCGGCGGTGATCCTGAAGGGGGACGGAAACACTTCGAGGAGGGGATGCGGATCTCGGGAAACCGGATGCTGCTCTTTCCTGTCCTCTACGCGCAGTACTACTGCCGGTCGGTCTTGGACCGCGATGGGTTTGTCACGTCGTTGCAGGGCGCCCTGGATGCGCCCTCCGACTTGTTACCGGAGTACCGGCTGTTCAACGAGGTCGCGAAGGCGAAGGCCGCGCGATTGCTGGAGAGGACGGATGAATACTTCTAGGGGTGTGCTCGGGTTCGTGAGGCGGATGGCGTCGCTGGCGCTGGCGCTGGCGCTGGCGATCGTGACGGGAGTGCTGGGTCAGGATCCCGTCGCGATGGCGGCCAACGTCGAACTCAAGATCGCGACGCTCGCGCCGGACGGCTCGACTTGGATGAAGGAGATGCGGGCGCTCGATACGGAAGTGCGGGCGAAGACGAATGGCGAGGTCGGGCTGCGCTTCTACCCGGGAGGGATCCAGGGGAGCGAGGACGTCGTGTTGCGGAAGATCCGCAGTGGGCAGTTGCACGGCGCGGGGTTCACAGGCGTCGGCCTCGGACAGATCGCGCCGAGCTTGCGGGTGCTGGAGCTGCCGTTCCTGTTCGAGAACTCCGATGAAGTGCACGCGGTGCACGCGAAGCTCGATCCGCTCTTCGAGGAGAAGCTGGGGGCGGGGGGCTACACGCTCTTGGGATGGTCGGAGGTCGGTTTCGTCTACGTCTACTCGAAGGATCCGATCACGACCGCGGCGCAACTCCGTTCGGCCAAGGTCTGGCTGTGGGAGGGGGATCCGCTGGCGGAGGCGTTCCTCGAAGCAGTGGGCGTGTCGCCGATTCCGCTCGATGTGACGGACGTGATGACGTCGTTGCAGACGGGGTTGGTGAACACGGTCTACGTGTCGCCGCTGGCGTGTATCGCGCTGCAGTGGTTCACGCGAGTCGGCTATGTGACCGATCTACCGTTGACGCATGGGCTCGGCGCTGTCGTGGTGACGAACGAAGCGTGGGGGAAGATCCCGGCGGCGCATCAGCCGGTGGTGCGCGAGTTGTGTCAGCACTACTTCGAGCGGTTGCGGGTGGCGACGGTGGTGGATAACGAGAAGAGCGCCGAGGTGATCACGGCTAACGGCGTGAAGACGGTCGTTCCCGCGGCGGCCGACGCGGCGGAGTTCCGCGCGCTGGGCGCGACGGTGGCCCAGGAGCTGGTCGGCAAGTTGTACGACCAGGCGTTGCTCGACGAGGTGAAGCGCGAGGTGGCGAGCGCACGGGCGGCCGGTGGGGCCACCGGCGGCGCGAAGTAGTCTTGGCGGTATGACGGGGCTCTTCGGACTTCCGCCGCTCGGCCCGGGTTGGCCCCCCGTTCTCCTCTCGGCCGCGATCGTGACCCTGTTGCTCGTGCTGCGCGCGCTCGCGATGCGTGCGTGGGGCGCCGAGCGCTACCGGGGCGTCGGCGCGAATGTCGAACGGGCGGTGCTCACTGCGGTCATCCTCTCGATGGTGCTGCTCTCGGCGCTGCAGATCGCGCTGCGGAACATCTTCGAGTCGGGGCTCCTCTGGATCGATCCGCTCTTGCGGCATCTGGTGCTCTGGACCTGTTTCCTCGGCGCGGCGGCGGCCACTTCACGCGGACGGCACATCCAGATCGACCTGGTCGGGATCTTCGTGAAGCAGGGGCTGCTGCGGGAGCGGCTGCAGCGGATCTCGTCGGCGTTGGCGGCGGGAGTCTGTCTGGCGCTCGCGGGGGGCGGGTACACGTACTTGCAGCAGGAGCGCGACGCGGGGGCGTCGGCGTTTCTCGGACTGGCGAGTTGGCAGGCGCAGAGCGTGCTGTACTTCGGGTTCGTGTTCTTGGCGTATCGGTTCGTGGTGGTGATGGTCGAGGGGACAGCCGAGGCGGCGCCCGGGGCGCAGGCGGAAGCAGCCGTTGCGGACGCAACGGCTGCTCACATGTAAATGCCGCTGCTGCTCCTGGCGCTCGGCGTCTGCGCGATTCTCGGGGTACCGGTTTTCGTCGTGCTCGCGCTCGGTGGTCTCGGCGCCTTTGCGTTGCAGGGGATTTCGGCGGCGGCGAGCATCTCGGAGATGACGCGGCTGGCGACGTCGCCGATCCTGGTGTCGATTCCGCTCTTCACGTTCGCGGGCTATCTCTTCGCGGAGAGTCGCACGCCGGAGCGATTGGTGCGGTTGACGCGCGCGGCCTTCGGGTGGATGCCGGGCGGACTCGCCATCGTGGCGCTCCTCGTCTGTTCGGTGCTGACGGCGTTCACCGGCGCGAGTGGCGTGACGATCGTCGCGGCGGGCGGGCTCTTGATGCCGGTGCTGCTGCGCGAGCGGTACTCGGAGCGCTTCTCGCTCGGACTGCTCACGACATCGGGCAGCCTAGGCCTGCTCTTTCCGCCGAGCCTGCCGCTGATTCTCTACAGCTATGTCGCGACGTCGGCGGCGGGTGGGTTGGATCTCTCGGCGGCGGAATCGCCGAGTGTCGACCGGCTGTTCCTCGCCGGACTGCTGCCCGGCGTGATCCTGATCCTCGCGCTCTCGGTTCTCTGTGTGCGTGAGGGGCGCGCGCGTCGCGTAGAGCGCACGCCATTCCGCCTCGGCGAGCTGGGTGCGGCGGCGCGCTATGCGGCGTGGGAGCTGCCGCTGCCGATCGCGATCCTCGGGGGGATCTACGGCGGGATCCTCACCGTGCTGGAGGCGGCGTCGGTCACGGCGCTCTATGCGCTCATCACGCAGGTCTTCATCTACCGCGACATCGCCTGGAAACGAGTGCCGGAGATCGCGGCGGAGAGCATGACGTTGGTCGGCGGGATCCTCATCATCCTGGGCTCGGCGCTCGGGCTGACCAACTACCTGATCGACGCCGAAGTGCCGATGCGACTGTTGGAGTGGGTGCAGGGCGCGATCACGAGCAAGTTCGTCTTCTTGCTGGTGCTGAATCTGTTCTTGCTCGTCGTCGGCTGCCTGATGGACATCTTCTCGGCGTTGATCGTGGTGGTGCCTCTGATCGTGCCGATCGCGCGCCACTACGGAGTCGATCTCGTGCATCTCGGCATCATCTTCCTCGCGAATCTCGAGATCGGGTACCTGACGCCGCCGGTCGGGCTCAATCTCTTCATCTCGTCGATCCGCTTCCGCAAGCCGATGCTGGAGGTCTGCGGGGCCGTGCTCCCCTGGCTCTTCACGCTGTTGGTCGCGCTGCTCTTCCTGACCTACATCCCGCAGCTCTCGCTCGCGCTCCTGCGGTTCGCGCCGGTGCGGTGAGCCACGACGCGCCGAAAGGAAGCGAGACGGACGGCGCGCTCCTCCTCGGCACGTCCGGATTCAGCTTCAAGGACTGGGTCGGCGTGATCTATCCGGCGGGGACCCGTCCGCAGGAGATGCTCGAGCGGTACGCGCAGCGATTCGGCGCGGTCGAGATCAACTCGACCTACTATCGATTGCCCTCGCCGAGCGTGATGGAGCGGATGGCGACGCGGACGCCGCGGGACTTCGTCTTCACCGTGAAGCTGCATCAAGACGTGACGCATCGGAAGACCGCAGATCCGGCGGCGTTCGACGCCTTTCGCGCGGTGGTGGCGCCGCTGCAAGCGGCGGGGAAGTTCCATGGAGCGCTCGCGCAGTTTCCCTATGCGTTTCGGGGGACGCGCGAGAATGCGCGCTACTTGAAGCTGCTGCGCGCCGCGTTGCCGGAGATGCCGTTGTGGGTGGAGTTCAGGCATGCGTCGTGGGCGGTGGAGAAGGTCTTCGAGTTCCTGGAGGGGCAAGGGCTGGGGTTCTGCTCGGTCGACGAGCCGACGTTGCCGGGGCTGTTCCCGCCCCTCGCGCGGCGCGTGGGGCCCGATGCGTACGTTCGTTTCCATGGACGGAACGCCGCGGCGTGGTGGGGCGGCGACAATGCGGGGCGCTACGACTATCTCTATTCCGAGGGAGAGCTCGGCGAGTGGGCGGAGAAGATCCGCGAGTTGCGGGCGAAGTCGCGGCGGACGTACGTCTTCTTCAACAATTGCCATGATGGGAACGCGGCCAGGAACGCCGAGGAGTTCGCGCGGATGGTCGGCGGGCTGGCGTAGTGGAGCGGGGGGCGGAGGCGGCGCGGGAGTCGCGGGTGGGGTTGTGCGCGAGTTGTGTGCATGCGCGGGAGATTCGGGCGGCGAAGGGGATGGTGTACTGGCTTTGTAGGTTGAGTGAGGTGGATGTGCGGTATCGGAAGTACCCAACGTTGCCGGTGGTGCGGTGCGCTGGATTCGAGAAGAGGGAAGGAACCCTCGGAAGCTGCGCTTCCGAGGGTGATTCGTGAACCGCGACCATCGCCGGGGCCTGCTCGCGGTGCTCTTCGCGGCCGTCCTCTGGAGCACCGGCGGATTACTGATCAAGTGGGTGTCGGTCGACGGGCTCGTCACGACGATGTGGCGTTCGGTTTTCGCGGCGGGGACGATCGCGTTCGCGCTGAAGGGGGCGCGCTCGGTTCGCAGAACGCCGTGGGGACTGCTGATCGGGCTCGCGCTGAGCTACGCGGCGCTCTTGGTCATGTTCGTCACCGCCACGCGCCTGACGACCGCGGCGAACGCGATCTTCCTGCAGTACACGGCGCCGCTGCATGTCGTCCTCTTCGGGCTGGTGTTCTGGCGCCATCGGCCGAGCGGGATCGATCTCATCACGTTGGCGGCGGCGTTCGGGGGGATGGCGCTCTTCTTCGTCGGCAAGCTCTCGCCCGCGAACAGCCTCGGCAACTACTTGGCGCTCGGCTCGGGCGTGGCGTTCGGGGCGTTCCTCCTCTTGCTCAAACACCGCGATGCCGACGACGGCGTGCGGCTGCGGGCGATGGTGTTGGGCAATGTCCTGCTCGCCGTCGGACTGGCGGTCTTTCATGCGGCGAGCGGTCGGAGCGAGGCGTTCTCGCCGCCGAGGCAGGATCTGCTCGCGCTCGCGTTTCTCGGCGTCGTGCAGATCGGGCTCGCCTACATCATCTTCGCGTACGGCATTGCGCGGATCGCGGCGCTGGAGGCGTCGCTCCTGGGGATGCTGGAGCCGGTGCTCAATCCGGTGTGGGTCTGGTTGGTGCTCGGAGAGTCGCCGGGGGGATGGGCGGTGCTCGGCGGCGCGATCATCTTGGGGGCGTTGGTGTTGAGGACGGTGGTGACCGAGCGCGGAATGCGCGCGCCGAAAACGGCGCGCGCATGACATGAGACGGCAGTCCCTTCCGATCGACGCGTCCCTTGCCGCGATCGTGGCCGGGCTGGTGAGGGAGCGGCGGCTCATCCTACAAGCGCCGCCCGGAACGGGAAAGACGACGCGCGTGCCGCCTGCGTTGCTCGACTCGAAGGAGATCGCGGGCGAAGTCTGGGTGCTCGAGCCCCGTCGCGTGGCGGCGCGAGCCGCGGCCCAACGCGTCGCGTTCGAACGCGGTGTCGCGGTCGGCGAAGAGGTCGGCTACCAAGTTCGCTTCGACCGACGCGCCTCTGCGCGCACCCGCTTGCGCTTCGTCACCGACGGCATCCTCCTGCGGCATCTGCAGCAAGACGCCTCGCTCTCGGGCATCGGCGCGCTCGTCTTCGACGAGTTCCACGAACGCAGCCTGGAAGGAGATCTCTGCCTGGCGCTCGCGCGCGAAGCGCAGGGGGCGTTGCGGCCCGATCTCTGTCTCTTGGTGATGTCGGCGACGCTCGACGCCGCGCCGTTGGCGGGCTACCTGGAGGCCGCGCCGGTGATGGAGGTGGCGGCGAACGCGTATCCCGTTGAGGTGCGACACGAGGCGCGCGCGGAGGGGGAGGCGTTGGAAGTCGCGGTCGCGCGGGCGGTGGCGGGGCTGCTGCGTGACCTGCGGGGCGACGGGAGCGTGTTGGTCTTCGTCCCAGGGGCGGCGGAGATACGGCGTTGTGTGGGGGCGTTGGCGGGGCTGGCGGCGACACACGGGTACGACGTGATGCCGTTGCATGGCGAGCTAGCGCTGGAAGAGCAGATGAGAGCGATTGGTCGCGGACTGCGTCCGCGGCTGATCGTCTCGACGAACGTGGCGGAGGCGTCGCTCACCGTCGAAGGAGTGACCGCTGTCGTGGACAGCGGTCTCCAGCGTGTGGCTCGGTTCGATCCGGTGCGTGGGACGGATGCATTGCGGACGGAGAGAGTGTCCCGGGATTCAGCGGTTCAACGAGCCGGCAGAGCCGGACGCGAAGCGCCCGGGACTTGTGTGCGGCTCTTCTCGTGCTCCGTCGAGGATGCAATGGCGCCATCGAGTGATCCGGAGGTAGCGCGGGTCGATTTGACGGGGGCGATGCTCCAACTGTTGGCGTGGAGTGCGACCGATCCGCGGAAGTTCGGGTGGTTGACGGCGCCGAGTGAGGAGCGCGTCGATGGCGCGCTGAGACTGTTGGAGATGTTCGGGGCGACCGAGACGGGGACTTGGCGGCTGACGGAGATCGGGCGAGGGATGGCGGCGCTGGCGGTCTCGCCGAGGACAGCGAGACTACTGGTCGAGGCGTCGCGGCGGGGGGTGGTCGAGGAGGCGTGTCTCGTCGCCGCGCTGTTGGAGGAGCGGGATCCGCGAGTGGAGAGGCGGGCGCAGTTCGGCGGGCAGGCGAGTGCGGGGAGTGCGGGAGGTGCGGAGACGGTCGATCGGTCGGACTTGTTGTGGCTGGCGCATCGGATCGAAGGGCGAGAGTGGGCTGGGTTGGAGGAGAGAGGGGTGCGGAGGATTTTGCAGAGTGCGGCGCAACTCCGGCGGGCGGCGCCTCGGACGCAGGTCCGTTGGAGCGGAGCAGGAGTTGCTTCGAGGCGCGACGGCTCGAAGCAACTCCTGCTCGCCATATTGGCTGCGCATCCGGATCGCATCGTGCGTCGGCACGCCGAGCGGCGCGCCGACGGAGTGATGGTCGGCGGGCTCGGCGTTCGTTTGGATGCGCGGTCGGTCGTGCGGGAGGGGCGCTACTTCGTGGCGCATGACGCGTCGGATGCGCGCGACGGGGGTGGGCGGTTTGTGAGGGTGGAGCGGGCTTCGGAGGTGGAGCTGGAGTGGATTCGCGAGGTTCTGCCTGGTGCACTGCGCAGCGAGGACGCGGCGCAGTTTGATGACACGACCGAGCGCGTGGTCGGCGTGCGTCGGGTGATGCTCGGGGATCTGGTGCTCGAAGAGCGCTCGACCGGGGCGGTCGAGCGCGACTTGGCGAGTCGCGTGTTGTGGGCGGCGGTCGAACGAGCGCCGGAGAAGGCGCGAGGCGAAGATCTCGAGTTGGAGGAGCTGCGAGCGCGGCTGCTTTCTTTGCTTGGGTGGAGACCGGAGTTCGCGGCGTCGCTCGGAGGGGCTTCGGTGGAGTCGATCGAGATGGAAGCGTTGAGGATGTTGTGTGAGGGAAGGAAGAGCTTCGCCGAACTTCGTTCGGCGAAGTTGAGTGCAGCGGTTCTCACGCTGCTTCCGGCGGATCTCGCGCGGGCGCTCGATCTACACGCGCCGGCCAAGATCACGCTGCCGAGCGGGCGTGCGGCGCGCGTCGAGTACCGGCCCGGAGATGCGCCGGTGGTCGCCGGGCGGCTGCAGGAGTTCTTCGGAAGCGAGAAGACACCGACCGTGGCGGGCGGATCGGTTCCGGTCGTGCTCCATTTGCTCGCGCCGAACTCACGACCGGTGCAGATCACAAGTGATCTCGGCAGCTTCTGGAGCAGGGTCTATCCGAAGATCCGAACGGAACTGCGCCGACGTTATCCGCGGCACGCTTGGCCGGACGATCCGCTCACGGCGCGTCCCGAGAGTCGGCCCGCGCGGCGGCCGTAGCCGTCACGCGAGAAGCGAGCGCACGAGCGCGATGGTGCGCGGACTCGGCTCGGTCTGCAGCTCGTGGCGGAGCCGGGTGCGAAACGCACGATACCGGCGCAGGACACTAGCGCGATCCCCCGCGGCCGCGAGCGCGCGAAACTGCAACTGACAGGCCTCCTCGTCGAGCGGATCGTTCGCGACGAGTTCCTGGAGCGGGGCGAGCGCCTCTTCGTTTCGGCGTTGCGCGAGCGCGATCTCAGCCGCCGCCAGGAGAAGCCTTCGATTCAGCTCGCCGAAATGCTGGCGGGCGGACTCAGCCCACGCGGCGTCAGGAAACTCGGGCAGCAGCGGGCCGGAGTACGCCGCGCGCGCCTTCGCGACGGCAGCGTGCGCACCCGCGAGATCCGAGGTGGAAAGAGGAGTGTCGTCGCGCAGGCGCCGCAACTGCCGCATCCAGGGCTGCGCCGAAGCGGCCGACTCTTCGAACCGCTTGGTGTCGAGTTCGATCCCGTTGGGGTCGAGCCGCAGTAGTCCGGACTGACTTTGCAGCACGCGGTAGGGCCCTCGGCTGTCGACGGCCGGCTCGAGCCCGCGTCTCGCCGTGGAGAGAGCGACGTCCAGGCGATTGCGGATCGATTCGGCCGATTGACGCGGCCAGAGCGCTTCCCCGATGGCGTCACGACTGCTGGTTTGGCCGGCTCGCAGGGCGAGGAGGGCGATGAGTGCTTCGGCGGTGCGTCGATGGAGTGCGACCGGCTGACCACCGACAGCCAGCACGAACCCGCCCAGGAGCCCGAGTTCGATGCGAGCGTCGCGGCGCGGGACGACGCGGGCCGGGAGCGAAACCCGCATCTCGTCGGGCGCGGCGGAGAGCGCACGCGCGAGCGCCGGCTCCTTACGCAGCAGCACGAGATGGTCCTCGCGCTCCAAGATGCGCAGCGACTTCGAACGCAGCGACTTCCAGACGGGTGCTTCGCGCGCCAGTTCGAGGCGCGCCCGATAGAGGTAGTTCCTCGCCAGCTCCTTCTGATCGCCGAGGCGACGACTCATATCCGCGGTCGACTGCAGGATCTCCAGCGCCGGCGCGACGCTTCCGCGCAAGCCGAAGACAAGCGCCCACTCCATCTGCGCGAGCGTGAGCCAGGCGGGTGACTCGATCCGACGCGCCTCTTCGACGGCCCCGCGGAGGAGCGCATCGGCTTCCGTCAGTCGATCCCGCCTTCGTGCGAAGACGCCTCGCCAGACCGAGAGCTCCAGCGACGCCAACGGAGAGCCGTGCGCCGCGGTCTCGCGCAGCGCGATCTGCTCCTGGGTCATGGCGCGTGCGACGGCCGGCGCCGTGTTCGACGAGTCGGAGAGAGCGCGGAAACGCAGAACCGCCTCGATCGCCGACAGACCGGGAGTTGGTTGGTGCGCGAGCAGCGTGCGCGCTTCGTCGAGATGCGAGAGCGCCTGATCCTCCCGTCCCAGGTAGATACAGGCCGCGGAGAGATTGAGCAGCAGCGAGATCGACCTTCCTACATAGCCCGCTCGCCGAAAGACCGCGAGCGACTTCTGACCCTCCGCGAGATACAGGTCCCAACGTCCGGCGGTGAAGTCGACCGTGACCCGACGCAACGCCGCTTCGGCCCGTTCGATTTCCAGACCGCTCCGGCGGAGCAACTCCTCCGCCTGCGTGAGCCAGCTCCGCGCTTCGTCCGGATCGCCCAGGTGCAGGTAGAGGTCGCCGATCTGGACCATGAGCGATCCGCGCGCAGCCTTCTGTCGACGCGGCATCCGCTCCAGGAGCGCGCGGCCGCGTTCCAGGCTCTCCCGGTGACGTCCCGATTGCAGGGCGGTGATCTGGTCGGACCGGAAGACCTGCGCTGCGAGCGTCCACTCGCGCGCAGCGACGAAGAACTCTTCGGCGCGCGCCAGTCGCAGCCTGCCGGTCGCATACTGGCGCGCCTGGCTCGCGTGTCGACCCGCGTGGTACTCGAGCCAAGGGGATGTCGGCAGCGCGTGTCCCGACAGTTTGTCGTCGAGCCAGTGGGCGAGTGACCCGAGGTTGGAGGAGAGCGACACTCCAGCGCTGCGCGCGGCCTCGTCGAAGAGAGCGAGCGCTGCACTTCCCTGCCCGGCCTCGGCCAGCAGTCGCACGGCGCGGAGCGGCTCCCCCGCCTTCGTCAGCTTTCGCGCGACCGCCGGGATACGACGTCGCACCGCCGGCGCGCGCGGGTCTTCCCCGAGTCGCTTCCGCAGGTAGGCGTGGAAGAGGGGGTGGAAGCGCCGCAACTCTGGGCTCTCTTCGACGAAGAGGTCGCGCCGTTGCAGCGATCGCTCGAGTTCGGAGGCGGCTGGCGATCCGAGAAGCGCGCGGACCGAGTCGCGATCGAGAGAGTCGAGAAGGGACGCACGGCAGAGGGCCCAACGGAGATCGGCGGGCAGGGGTTCGAAGACCTCCTGCGCAAGGAAGGCGAAGACCCGCTCGCGGCGCGCGTCTTCGGTCGCGCCGGCGTCGTCCTCACGGCCGTCCCCAGAGCGAGGCGCGCCCCGAGCCGCGGACGGTCGAGCCGCGCGCAGGGCCAGGAGCGCGAGTCGCGCGGGCCAACCGCGTACCGCCTCGCGCCACTCCGCCGTCGGTTCACCTGCTGCGAAGTTCGCCTTCGCGAAGCGGCGTTGCTCCTCGGGATCGAAGACAAGATGGTCAGCGCCGATCTGCGCGACGCCGCCTTCCAACGCGAATCGCTCCAGCGACAGCGGTGGATCTCCGCGACAGGTGAAGATGAAACCGAGCCGCGGGTCGGACCGCTGAATCCAGCGTCTCAGCCAGATCAGTGAATCCGCGTCCGGCGCGAGCGCGTGCAGGTCATCCAGCACGATCCAGCGCCGACCGCGCGTCGGCGTCACTTCGCGCAGCAGGCTGGACGAGAGGAACGCGCCGTCGCGTTCGAAGTCGCGCCGCGTCGCGAGGCCCGCTTCGGTCTGCTCGCCGACGGGCGGACTCATGCGTCGGCCGGCGCGGAGGAGCCCCGCCATGAGGTGCGCCGGTTCGCCATCCTCGGCCGTGACCCGGTGCCAGAGCACGCTGCGCGCCTGGGCGAACTGGCGCGCGAGCGTCGTCTTGCCATAGCCGGCCGGCGCGGAGACGACGGCGATCTTGTGTCGGCCGTTCAGCAGGCGCAGCAGACGCGGCCGCGCGATGTCCCTGATCCGCCTGGGAAGACCGACGTTGCGGGCAGACATGAGGCGCACGACTGTAGTCGCCCGGCGAGTCGGCGGCCAGACGATCATCGAGGTCCGGCCAGCGTCGCAGGATGACGGCTAGCGCGTCCTCGAGACCTGCCTCGACGGAGAGTTCTGTGTGGATCTCGCGGCCCACCAGAGCCAGCCGATCGCGAACGACGCGAAGATCACCGACTCGACCTGAGCGGGATTCACGCCCGAATCGGCTCGCCATCGGAACGACTCGAGTACGGTGCGACCGACCGAGAAGAGGAACGCCCAGCGCCAGAAGTGCACGCCCGGCCGGTCACGCCGACTTTCGCTTGGTGCGGACGCGTTCACCGCGCGGGTCCAGGCGGACGCGGCCGCTGCCGCGACGAGCGCCCACAGGCCCAGATAAATCGGGAGCGGATGGACTCGGAGAGACGTCGCCACCGACCACCCCCAGGGCGCGTCGGTCGGCTGTCCGACACAGCATCCGGCGACGAGGCAGCCCATCCGCCCCACGAAAATCGACGCGGCAAACGGAGTGGCGCCCAGGTCCGCGAGCCGGCCGAGTCCCATCCGCGGCAGATGGGATCGAGCGAGCCCCAGGCCGACCGCTCCACCGAGCACCGCGCCGAAAAATGTCGATCCGCTTGTGGTCGGATCGAGTGCTGTCAGCAAGTCAGACGTCGGCGCGCCCGAGGCGGCGCGCTCGAGCAAGAAGTGGAGTCTGCCGCCGAGTCCGGCGCCCAACGTGGTCGCGCCGATGAGCCACGGCCGCGTCAGCACCCCATCGCCCGAGCGCGCGAGGCGAATGTGAATCCAGGTCACCGCGACGATCGCCGCGAGCGAGACCCCCGTAGGGGATGGCGTGCACGATCGCGGAGAACGCCGAGTCCAAGCCGTCGTCCGATCGGCCGAGTAGCCGACTACGGCTCTCGATAGAGGGTCTTGATCTTGCCCCAGGTGCAAGGCGCCGGGGACGGATCCTCTCCCTCGTCTACACCGCTGCTGGGCGGGCCGTCGAGACAGAGGACGTTGAAGTCGCTCTCGTCGAAGGCCGTGAAGTCGACGCCGAGTTCCGGTGCGGTCGGCACGATGAAGTCGGGTCCGAAGAGCAAGTCGACCACCGCGACATCGAGTCCCTTGATGCAGCCGGTTTCGCTGCCCGGCAATACGGTGTAGTGCAGGTCGAACACGAAGTGGGTGGGAGGGATCGGACCCGGGAAGTCGAGCTTCAGGACCCACGCGCTGTATCCGGGATCGGTCGTGAGCACGCCGAACGAGTCGGGCAGAACATACGCCCCGGCTGGATCGACGATCAGCGCGCCGCCCATCGCGAGACTGGGCGCAGACCAGGTCGCGCTCGTGAGCGTCCAGGCCGTCGGCCACTCCGCGAGGAGCGGATCTTTGCACGTGATCTTGAACGGCGTGCCTTGCTGCATGCCGCAGACCCTCCCCTTGCAGCCGTCGATGTCCCACTCGATGCAGCCGGTATTGCCGACGACTCCCTGGAAGACCTTCACTTCACCGTCGAGCTCGACCTTCCCCTCGACCGTGGTCGCGCTCGTCCAACTGACCGCGACCTCGAACGCCTGGCCACAGGCCCAGAGCGGAATCGCGGCGAGGAAGATCAGCGCGTAAGAGGAGAGAATCCGCAACATCCGATCCATGACGCACCTCCTGCTGGCGGCATCCGGCTTGGATGCGGCGCAAGGAAGTGTCGGATGGGCGACTTACAGGCGTCTTACACGGGATCGAATCTCCGCTTGGCAGGCCAGCGGCCCGGTGCGAAGTGGGTCGTTTGTGAAAAATGGTGCAACTGTTGCCGGCAACAGTTGCACCATTTTCACATGATGCGCGCGAGGGCGCAGCAATGGGCGCCGCGGACGGCCGCCGTCCGAGGCGCTACTTCATCCGGCGCACCATCGCTTTCGTGAATTCCTTCGTGCCGGCGCGGCCGCCGATGTCGCGCGTGACCTCTGCTGGGTTCCCATCCGCGAGCACCGCGTTGTAGGCGTTCTTGATCCGCTCGCCGGCGGCCGTCTGTCCGATGTGATTCAGCATCATGACGGCGCTCATGGTGAGGGCGAGCGGATTCGCTACGTTCTTACCTGCGATGTCGGGCGCACTCCCATGCACAGCCTCGAAGATGGCGCAGTCGTCGCCGATGTTGGCGCCGGGGACCACGCCCAGCCCTCCGACGAGACCCGCGCCCAAGTCGGACAAGATGTCGCCGTAGAGATTCTCCAGCAGCAGCATGTCGAAGCGGCTCGGGTCGCGCACGAGCTGCATGCAGCCGTTGTCGATGATCATCTCTTCGTACTCGATCCCCTGGCCGATCTCGCCGTGGACCTTCTTCGCCGAAGAGATGAACAGCCCGTCGGAGAGCTTCATGATGTTGGCCTTGTGCATCACGGTGACCTTCTTGCGTCCGCGCTCGCGGGCGTACTGGAAGGCGTAGCGCGCGATGCGCTCGCAGCCCATCTTCGTGGCCACCTTGATGCTCTCGACGACGCCCGGGACCACCTCGTGCTCGAGTCCCGAGTACAGCCCCTCCGTGTTCTCGCGGATCACGACCAACTCGACGTCGTCGTAGCGGGTCTTCACGCCGCGCAAGCTCCGGATCGGTCGGACGGCGGCATAGAGATCGAAGATCTTGCGCAGACGCACGTTGATGCTCGAGAAGCCGGATCCGATCGGAGTCGTGAGCGGCCCCTTGAGCGCAAGGCGATGGTGCTCGATCGCCTCGATCGTCTTCTGCGGGAGGACCTCGCCGTGCTTCTCGATGGCGCCCGCGCCGGCGGGAAGCTCGAGCCAATCCAACTCGGCGCCCGCGGCGGCGAGGATTTCCTTCGTGGCTTCGGTCACTTCCGGCCCGATGCCGTCGCCGGGGATGAGGCAGATGGTGCGGCACATACGGGTTCGCTCTCCTTCGATGGGTCCTGGAAAGGCGGGAAACTAAGGGATTGCGGACGACAGTGTCCAGACGCTCCGGGCGCGAGAGAACGGGCGGCGCACACCGATCGTCGCCAAGACGGCGCATGTCCTCTCGGGCGAGCGCGAGCGGCGCCTACGCGCGGGGATGGACGACTTCGTGGCGTACGCCGAGCTAGCGAATCACGACCCATCGACGCGTCTCGGTTGTCCGGCCTGACTCCATCCGGAGGAAGTAGACCCCCGCGGGGAGCGGGCTCCCTCCGGAACGGCTGCCGTCCAACGGCAGGTGGTGGGTCCCCGATGGGAGCGAGAGTTCGCTCAGCTCACGCAGCCGGCGGCCCGCGGCGTCGAAGAGTTCCAGCCGAACGACGGTCGGGGCGCCGAGTCGGAGAGAGAGTGTGCCGAACCCCGCATTCGGATTCGGCGTGATCCCGATGAACCGAGGGGCGTCGAGCGCCGCCGTCTCGCTCGCCTCGTCCGCGCGCCAGATCCCCTCCGCGAGCACACGACCGTTGCGATCCCTCAGGTCGTACTCCAACTCCAAGTCGCGTCCTGGGTCGAGTCCTGCCTCCAGTTTGCCGGTGGCGCCGCTTCCAGCCTCGATGCCATCGCGCACCTCGAAGACCACACTCGCCACAACCCCGTCGCCGCGGCTGGTTGGATCCCATCGATCGAGTCGCGAGACCGCCGCTTGAGCCCAACCTTCGCCGGTTGTGCGCACGGCGATCGCCCCTTCGCGACCGCGCAGGAATCCCCGCTCTTCGACCGCGATCGGCTGCAAACGCCCCGAGCGACTGCGGACGACGAAACGCGCTCCGGTCAGACCGGTCGCGCCTCGCACGACGAAGTCGCAGGAAACACGGTCGCCCGCGCGCGCGCTTCGATCGGAGACAACCAACTCCACCGCGTTCGGCCCATCGCTCACGCCGCTCGCCGCCGAACGTCCGGCTTCCGCGTCTCGCGCCGCCTCCGCCGAGACCCACCTCGCCGCCGCCGCCGTCGGCGCCTCCGCAGTCGCCGCCCGTCCCGCCCCATTCGCCGCCGCCCACGAATACATCGTCGTGAAGGCGAGGATGTCGTCGAGATTCCACTCGCCATCAGGCGATGAAATGAACTCCGGCGGGCTGCCTTCCACCGGCCCGAGATCGGCGATGCGGTCGCGCACGCCGTTCACGCCGTTCCACCCGGCGGTGAAGATCATCTGATCGGCGAAGTCGATCTTGCCGTCGGGCTTGACCGAGAGGTTCGGCAGCACGGAATCGGCGCCCGAGGCCGACGTGGCCAGATCGCCGAGTTGACCGAATCGGAGCCGGAAGGTGCGCGCGGTCCAACTGGCGGGAGTCTGTCCCTGCACGTCGAGCAAGCTGGAGGAACTCTTCACGATCGCGAGTGAACTGTGGACGAAGCGGCGATCGTCGGTCAGCACGTCCGCCTTCGCGCGGAGTCGCACTCGCGCCAGCGTGTGAGGTCCCGGCGTGATCAGTCCGAAGGGGCTGCCGGCGATGGAGCTGTTGACGGTGAACTTTCCGGTCAGGTTGTCGATCGACTGTGTGAACACTTCGCTGGTGAAGCCGGTGCCGAGCCAGGCGTCGCCGCGGGTGATCGAGAGCACTTCGATCAGTTCGGGATCGAAGCTCGCGGTGATGCCGGCGGCGACGACGCTCTCGGGATGCGCGACCTGCAGCAAGAACGTCCGTTCGAGAGCGTTCTGGAAGCTCAGAGTTCGATCGCCGTCGACCGCATCGGCGGCGCCGAGCGACGGCTGGATATCGGCGTCGATGCAGAGCAACTGCTCGGCGGAACTCTGGTCGATCGCGACGACGATCCCGTTCGCGTCGGACATGCGCGCGTAGAGATAGCACTGCGCGCCGTCAGTCGGAGCGCCGCCGGGCGAATCGGCGAACTTCCAGTTGGCGGCGGCCGCCGTCGCCGCGATCGATCCGCTCGGCAGACAGAGCTTCGCGGTCGCCGGATCGAAAGCGGGCGACGCGCTCCAGTAGAAGTCGATCCATCCCGAATCGGGCGGATTCGAAACGGCGAACGAGAAGGTGTAGGCGCCGGTCGGGGGATAGCAGGCGGGCAGCGCGCTCGCCCCGACGAACTGCAGCGCGAGAGTCGTCGCCGACTGTTCTTGATGTTTGGTCACGACGCCGCGCGTCGCATCGGCAGCGAAGAGATCCAGGTCGGCGCCGTTGGCGAGGAACGCCAGGCCGCTGATCTCCTGGAACTCGCCGAGCGACGTTCCAGCAGACCCGAGCGTGTTCTGGAAGACAGGCGCGGCCGCGCCGCCGCCGCTCGCCCCCGCCAGATCGCGGTACAACACGATGCGGTCGTTCCCCTGGTCGGCCACCGCGACATAGATCGCCGCGGGGCTCGCGCCGTCCGCCGAGACGACGACATCCGCCGGAGCAGAGAGGAGGTCCGTTGGAAGCGAGGCGACGCTCCACTGCGTGACGAAATCGATCCGCGCGGGCAGATAGAGCGCCGCGTCCGGCGGGTGGAAGGCGAACTTCTGGATCCGGTCGTTCCCGGTGTCGGCCAGGTAGAGATCGAAGTGCCCGAGCGACGCGTTCCAGCGCGCAGCGATGCCACGCGGTGAGTCGAACTGACCGGCCGCGGTCCCGGACGAGCCGTAGTGCAGGACGTCGGGTGCGGTCACGTAGATGTACTGGAACGCCGTGTCGGCGGGCGGGATCTCGCCATGCTCGCCGTCCCCGAAGAGGATGCGTCCGCTCATCCAATCCACTTCGTACACTCGGTCGGTCGGTTCCGCCGTGTCGAGATCGGCGGTCAGCGCCCAGGTCTCGGGCGTTCCGTCCGGATCGAAGGTGATCGTCGCAATCGTCCCTTCCCTCAAGGGCGCGGCGGCGGTGAAGACGACGAAGTCCTCGGGCACGGTCGAGGGAGTGGTCGGTCGGTAGTCGACATCGGCGGAGGCGCCGACCGATCCCAGTCCCGATGGTTGCTCCGCGGTGGTGTGCGCGTCGCCCGGCAACCAGTCGCCCGGCCAATCGCTGACGGCCCCGTCCCCGGCGGCGATGACCTTGATCCGATCGGCTCCGGTGTCGGCCACGAAGAGGAACCGATTCGAGATCGCCTTCGTGGTCGTGATGGTCGCATCCGCTCCCACCGCGCCGTTCTTCGGCAAGGAGAGCCCGGGAATCCCTCGGAACGGATTGGCCAGATCGGCGAAGGGGGCCGCCTCCACCAGGGTCGCGCCGGTCGCCTGGTCGACGATGGTGACATCGAGCCCATTCACCGTGACGCGGTACGAATGTCCCGTGACCTGACTCGCGTCGATCACCGCCGCGCTACTCTGATCGAACGGTCCGAGATCGCTCTCGAGCGCGACCGCAGCGGGAGACGAGGCGCCGGAGCGGGCGACCGCGACATCCTCCGGCGCGGTCAGAACGGCGTCGTATCCCTCGACGTACGTGACCGAGCCCGACTGCGAGACGGTGAACTGGAACAGCTCTTCGTTCTGCGCCCCTGAATTGTCCGCGCTGTCCAGGAGGAAGAGATCGTCCGAGGTCGAGGTCACTTCGTTCGCGATCAGCACGAGCGAGCGGACCTCCTGCCATGAATTCGGCCCTCCCGAACCTTCGCCGATCTCGGCCAGAACGGGCGACGCGCCGAAGCCGACGCCATAATCGACATCGCCGATCCCGAGCGCCGACGTTGCGCCGGTCTGTTCATCGGAGACCAAGTACTCCAGCGCGAAGACCTTCGTCGCCGAGAGCGAGCCCGCCGGAAACCGGAACACCGGCGCGTTGCTCGCTTCGCCGTAGTCGATCCGATAGACGCGATCGCTCGCGGTGAATCCCGTCAGGTCGGCCACGCGGGTCCACGGTTCGCCGCCGATGCGCACCCGCTCGGAGTACGGCGTGAGGAAGCGCGAGGCGACGGCTGCGTATTCAGGAGGATGGATCTGGTCCTCATCCCACTGCGACGCGGCGCTCGCCCCCGCGCCGACATAGGTGAGCGCGCTCGACGCGACCCTTCGGTGGACCGCGTTCGTCTCGAAGAGCTGCACGCGGTCGTGTCCCGTGTCCGCCACGTAGACGACATCGCGTCCGTCGGCCGGATGTTCGCGCGCCGCCACGGCGGATGGCTCGACAAATGGGATGTCGAACGCGGGCGTGTCGACGAGCTGATCGAGCAGCGGCGCGCTCTTCACGCGGAAGAACGGCCCGTTCCACTCCAACGTGGCGTCGTAGAGGACGAACGACTGCGCGCTGGATGTCGCGAACGCCGCCGCCAGAGCCGCGATCGCGATCGCGCCGATCGTCCGCGCGGCGCACGCCGCTCGCTCCCGAACTCGAACCTTCCTCACCCGTCGCCCTCCTGGCGTCCATTGCGCGATCCCCTCCGTGGGGATGCCGGGCCGGCAGAAGTAACGGCCGTGCCAGCACCGCTCTCGGAGAGGCGACCGCGGTCGGCAGGAAGCGCCCCGCAGGCGGAAGTTCTTGCCGCGTCTCACGTCGCGGCCGAGCGCCGAGCGGTCGAGATCGGACGATCCCGGACCGAACGACTGGACGGAAGAGCGAACGGCGCCCAGGATTCACGCGGCGGGTGGATGATTCGCTTCCGCTCGATACTCAGGGAGGCGCCGTGTCTGAACCTAGATTCGTCTCGTTGCCGGAGCGACCGAGTTGGTCCGAAGCGGAGATGCTCCAACGGGCGGACGAGTTCCTCGAGTCGATGCGCGGTCGGCGCACGGTGCGGGACTTCTCTCCGCGCCCGGTTCCGCGCCGACTGATCGAGAGCTGCCTGCGAGCAGCCGGGACGGCGCCGAGCGGCGCGAACCTGCAACCCTGGCGGTTCGTGGTGGTCTCCGATCCCGCGCTCAAACGGGCCATCCGTGAAGCGGCGGAGGCGGAGGAACTTCGATTCTATCGGGAGCGAGCGCCGCGAGAGTGGCTGGAGGCGTTAGCGCCCCTCGGGACCGCTGAACACAAGCCGTTCCTGGAGGACGCTCCGTATCTCATCGTCATCTTCGCGGAGACGTACGGCGCGCTCCCCGACGGGCGCCGCGTGAAGCACTACTACGTGCCGGAGTCGGTCGGCATCGCAGTCGGCATCCTCATCACGGGACTGCACCTCTGCGGACTCGCGACACTGACGCACACGCCGAGTCCGATGGCCTTCCTCAATCGAGTGCTGGATCGCCCGGCGCACGAGCGCCCGTTCCTCGTCTTGGTGACCGGCTATCCCTCGAGTGAGGCGAAGGTCCCGAGGATCTCCAAGAAGGAACTCGAGGATTTCAGCGAGTTTCGCTGAGAGGAGTTCTACGGCGCCTTGGGCTTCTTGCGGATCGAAGCCAGCGCCAGGTCGCTCGTAGCGACGTAGCGCCCCGAATCCTCGTCTTGCAGCAACAACAGCACGCGCGCTCGCGGCGGCTTCAGGTCGGCAGGTAGTTCGAGCGCGAGTTCAATCTCTCCTCCACGCGGCGGGACGCGGGTCTCTCGCCAGGCGCGCACGACCGCGGCGTGTCGCAGGTTCTTCCCCGCGTTCTCGCCCTCGGTCACCTGCTGCGTCAGTCCCGCCTCGGTCACGGCGAGGAGAACCCTGGCCGCGCCGTCCAGTCCTGTCGCCTCGACCCGGACGCGCAGCGACTGTCCGTCCAAGGTCCAAGTCGGCTCGCCGAGTGGGGCCTCCGAGCGGGGCGCGTTCACTGCGACCGCGCGCTCCGTAATCTGAGCTTCGATCGCTCTTTCGATCAGATCTCGTCTCGACCCGACCTCCTCGGCCACGCCGCCGATCACCATCTGCGGCGTGTAGATCCGCTCCAGTCGGAACCGCTGCGCGTAGGCGCGCTGCCGCTCGGTCGCCTCCGGACTTCCGAACGCGTCGACCCACCCGAGCGGATCCCAATAGTCGATGTGAAAGGCGAGTCCGATCACCCGCACGCCGTCGCTCCGGGGCCGTGAGATCAAGGCGCCGAGCACATCTTCGGCGGGGGGACTACTCGAGCAACCCTCGCTGGTGAACAGCTCGAGCACCACCGCCGGCGCCGCGCGCGCCGCGCCGGCGGTCGTCAGGGCGATCACCGCCACGAGGAGGCCACTGGCCAGGTCTCGTCCCTTCGGACGGAATACCCAGACGAGCAGCGCGCCGAAGAGCGCGAGATTCCAGAACGTCGCGAAGCGGATCGCCCAGAGTTCCGCCACGAAGAACGGTCGCTTCATGTGCACGCTCGTCACCTCCGATGGACCGCCCAGGGTGAAGGGAAAGCTGCTGGGCGCCGCCAGGTCGTGCAAGACCAGATTCATGAGGACGCCGAACCCGAGCGCGAGCCAGACCCACGTGATCCCCCTGCGCGCGGGCGACGCGACCGCCAAGAGCGGCAGCAGCAGAGGGATGACGATGAAGAGATGGTTCTCGTGCATGTGGGTGGAGAGCATGAAGAAACCGAAGCCGAGCGTCGACGCGAAGGCCAGCGGAACGGCGCCGCGCGCCGCCCTCGGATCCTGCCGCGAGATCAAGACGAGCCGCGCGAGTAGCGCCGTGAGGAACAGGCCGAAGAACACCAGCCCGACCTGCGTCGCGGTGAGTGGGCCGAGCCACGGTTCTTCCGCGTTTCGCCAGCCTCCGAGCGCCCACCAGAGGTTGTGTCCGTTGACGGAGGTGTACGGCATCGCGCCGACATCCCCGACCAGCCGTTGGACAAAGGCCGAGGCCTCACCGCTGGCGAGGAACGGCGCCAGGACCGCGACTGTGGTCACTCCCGCGGCGACGATTCCCCAGAGCGTCCCCTTGATTCCCCCGAGTTGGAGCGACACCACCAGCAACAGCGGGAAGAAAGGCGCCCCGAGCGGCTTCATCAACGTGGCGAGGGCCAGCGACGTCCAGGCGGGCCAGACCGGCGCGCGGTTCCACGGCCCGATCGGCGCTTCGGCGGCGCCCCGCGCCAACCAGAGGAACGCCGCCAGCACGAAGAAGCTGTGGATCGAGTCGGGCTGTCCCCAGTAGCCCGTGTCCCAGAGCACGGCGGGATGGAGCAGGTAGAGCCAGGGGAGCGCGTCTCGCCAGGCGATCGAGACTCGACCGAAGCGCCAGGGAGGCGCGGCCGACATCGAGAAGGGAGGCGCGGTCGCAGAGGCGTTGCGACTCTCCAAACCGAGCGCGAAGCGGCGCAAGAGGAGCGCGATCAAGAGATCGAAGAGCAGCGGCGGCAGCTTGACCAAGACCGTCAACAGGGTCGTGTCCGCCAGTTGCTGCAGCGCCTCGGGTGAGATGAGTCCGTAGAGCTTCCCGAGCGGGTAGAGCAGATAGGCGTAGAGCGGTGGATAATCGAAGTCGGACGTGGTGTAGACGCGGGTGAACCCGTCGCGCGCCGCATGGAGAGCCCAGCGCTTGTAGGCCTGCACGTCGAACGTGTAGCCGGGCAACGTGGCCAGGATCCAACGCAAGAAGAGGTAGGCGACGAGGGACCAGATCATCGGACCGCGTCGCATCGATTCTAGAGTCCTTCCTCTGGTGGGCGTTCGTGCGGCGCGGACCGTACCTGCGCTCTTCGCGAAGGGTCAAGCCGACCGCGCGGTGCTTGACCCCTCTGCTCCTGCATTCCTAGTATCCGCCGGTTCCCGAGCCCGAAGCGGGCGCCGCTGCGACGACCGAGGAGGCCGATGGTGGAGGACCCGCGTGTACGCGGTCGAACGAGCGTCTCTCATCCTTCTCGCTCAGGCGGCCGGACGCTCTGTCGCGAGCTGGCGGGCCTCGTGATTCTCGTCGCCATTCTCTTCCCGCCCCGGGCGAACGGTTCCGGCGAGCCGCCCGACCAAGACCAAGACCACGGCCACGACCACGACCACGGCCACGACCATGGCCACGATCATGAAGGGGCCGCGGCGCTCGAGCTGTTCGAACGCATGGTGGAGTACAACCTCGACAACCCCGCGGTCCTGCCGAGCACTGCGATCGATGCCTTCATGGCTGGGATCGCGGAGCGTCCGCTCGGAGAGCGGATCGGCGCGTGGGCTCGCTTCTGGTTGACGCAAGGCGACATCGCCTACGTCTACGGTCGATCGCCCGGTGGGTACGTCACGCAAGGCCGTCTGGCGCAGGACTTCGCGACCGACTGCGTGCTCTTCATGTATCGGACGACGGAGCTGGCGCGCTCAGGGACGGCCACGGAAGCGGCGCAGTTCGCCTTCGGCACGCGCTTCTACGGCGCGATTACCGAGCAGGTCGTGCGGCCGGATGGTCGGGTGACCTACGACGATACTTCGCACCTGGAGTACGCCGAAGATATGGCGAAGAGCGGGATCTGGGGCGCGGACGTGACCCGCGACTGCGGAGAGTCGGTCACCGACGCGGTCGGCTCCTCCCGCACCCCTCCCGACACCCTGCGGTACGTGCCGCGCGACAAGATCGACTACAGCGCGCTACGCGAAGGAGATCTTGTCTGGTTTGTCGGAGACGAGAGTCGGCCGGGGGCGATCGAGCAACGGATGCAGGGGACATTGCTACATCATCTGGGGATACTCGTGCGCGACGGGGAAGAGGTGAGTCTAATCCACCCGGCAGCGGTCCCGCTCTCGGGAGTCTACGACCGCACCGGCGTAGTGCGTGTGCCACTGCGGACCTATCTGCAGCGCGTCGATCGCTTCAAGGGAATCGTCGTCACTCGCCTCGTCGACTTCTGAGTCGACAGCAACCTGGGCGAAGACCGTCAGGTCTGGAGAAAAGCGCCGCTCCAGGCGATCGGCTCTCGGGAGCACGAAAGGCCGATCCACCCGAAGCGGCACATCACGTATAGACGAGACATCGGCGCCAGAGGCGGCTCGCATCGGGCGGTGTCTCTGCGGCGCAGCCGTTTGGGCTGCGTGGGCCACCGCGTCTGCGGACCGCACTCTGTTCGGAGGCTTGATCCAAGCGCCGGAGAGCGCGAGCGCGGCCCCGGTCAGCGCCAGAACCAGCGACAGCGTCGGAGCCGGAGATCCTTCCTCCCGCATCTGCAGGCCGGCGCCGAATAGAACCAGTACCGCCACCGTGCCGAACGCCTCCCGAAACCCGTCATCCAAAGTCAGCGCGGCGTAGGACTCATTCGACAGCCGCAGGAGACTGGCTATACCCAGCGCGAGGCCGCCGGTGAGTCCCGCTTGCAGCAGGGTGTAGGCCAACACAGACGGCCGAAGATCGCCTGAGCCGAGTCCCCAGAGATCGACCGCTGTTCCCGCGAGGAGCAAAATGAGCGGCGCGATGAAGACGATCCGCAGCGCGCGACTGTCCGCGCCATTCCCGCTTCCTCGCATGGGCGGAACCTCACTGGAGGTCGCGGGCTCTAACCCCGCGGCTCTCCTTGATCTATCTGCGTGTCCGTTCGAGAGGGCCGGCGAAGTATTCGCTGATGAGGCAGAGCAAGTCAGACCGCCGACCCTCTCGCGAACGAACGCGATCAACTTTTCAACTCTTGCGTCTGGTTGTGGCCAGCAGGGCAATTCCGGCCACGACGGCCAGGCCGCCGGCCAACGGCGAGAGCGGCACTCGTTCCTTGCTCTCGACGGTGGCCTCGATCGGACCCACGTCGATCACCTTTTCGCGCTTCGTGTAGCTGAACCCGCCGTAGATCAGGGCGACCGCTCCCAGCACGATCAGGGCGATTCCGAGGATTCTCATGACGTTGCTCCCTTCGGCCCCGGCAGCGTTGCGGGCGTCAAACGACTCGGCGTCCCTGGATCACCTGCAGCAGGATCGACGCCACCGCGAGGACGAGCAGGATGTGCAAGACGCCCCCCATCGTGTAGGAACCAACCATTCCCACCAGCCACATGATCACGAGGATGACTGCAATCGTGTACAACATCTGTTCGGTCCTCCATAGGTCCCGTCGGCGTCTCGGGTGATGTGAACCCGGGGGCAGGTCCACGGACACCGACGGGATAAAGCGTGAGATTTCGTTCGGGTCAGACGGGGCGCTGCGCGCTCCCGCTGGGGGTTGTCGCTTGAGCCTGACCTGGGCGGCCCCGGAGGGCGTCGCCAACCTGGTCGACCGCTTCGCGCGCGCTCTGTCCCAGCGCCTCTGCCTTTTCGTTCATCTTGTCGCCCGCGTCGTCGAAGCGATGACGTGCTTCGCGTCCCAGACGACTCATCTTCCGGCCGATCAGGTCCCGCGTCTCGTCACCCCGCGCCGGAGCGAGGAGCAGAGCAAGCCCGGCGCCGACGAGGGCGCCCGCGAGGAACGTGGGGGCGGCGATCATCGCCATCCCCGCGGCGGTTTGCTTCGTACCGTTGTCACTGTGTCCAAACACTTGGTAGTCCTCCGTCCAAAGTCGCGGGGGTAATCTGGCGTCGCTGTGCCGAGCGATTGCGGATGCGGTTCGCTAGGGCCGAGACCCCGCTCCGCACCCCGCGTGCCAACGCCACGGCCCGATGGATCGGTCGCTCGATTTCATCCAAGACGACGTGCGTGAGGTTCGTCGTTCGCTCGGCGACAGACTCGAATCGAGCTGAGGTCCGCCGGAGCGCGGGAGCGATGTCCGCCAACGACATGACGACGCTGCGGACCTCCTGCGTAACCGCTTCGATCTGGCTGATCGACGCGTGCATTCCCTCGGCCGTGCGTGCGAAGGCATCGGCCGTCTTTTCGAAACGGAGCATGACGCGGATGGTCACGAATGCGAGCGCGACCAGGGCAATTGTTACAATTACGATGCAGATCTGGAGAAGCGGCGGCATGGGAGGAGCTTCCTTCCGGCGAAGACGCAGACTTACGCGCGGCAACTCCGGAGTGAGAGCAGCGCTGGATGGAGGCGCTGCAAGTTCAGCGCCGTCGCGTCAGACGCCGGTGTCGATGTTCCCGTAGGGAGGGGTCGTGGCGGCGCGACGATCCGCCGAGTCGTCGCCGTCGTCGTCGGCCGGTTCGTCGGCCGGAGCGGCCTGCGCGAGCATCGCCTTCAGTTCGTTGGGATCGACGTTGCGAACCAATCGCCCGCCTGCCGCCACGGAGATCTGGCGCGTTTCCTCCGAGACGGCGAGCGCCATCGCATCGGTCTCTTCCGAGATCCCCAGGATCGCGCGGTGGCGGGTGCCGAGCGAGCGATCGAGCATCGGATTCTGACTGAGCGGGAGAATGCACCCGGCGGCGACGATCTGATTTCCACGAACGATCACCGCGCCGTCGTGGAGCGGCGAGGGCGGCGTGAAGATAGTCTCCAGGAGTTCTGCCGAGAGATTCGCCTCCAAGAGGGTGCCCGACTCGGCGAACGGCTGCAGGTTCGTCGAGCGCTCCAGGATGATGATGGCGCCGACGCCGCGGCGCGCCAGCCGCCCGACCGCGGCCTCGATCTCCGAGAGATGCGAGCCCTCGCGCAGCCTCAGCAGCCCGCGGAACCTTCGATTGGCCCCGAGCTGGGACAATCCGCGGCGCAACTCCGGCTGGAACAAGATCAGGAATCCGATCACCCAGACCGTGCGCAGCGACGCCATGAGCCATTCCAAGGCGCTCAGATGGAAGAGATCCGCCAGGGCCGAGACCAGGAGCAGGAGCGCGAGCCCGAGGAACATCTGCGCCGCTCGCGTCCCTCGGACCAGGAGGAAGAGGTAGTAGAAGAGCGTCGCCACCAGGAGGATGTCGACCGCCTCGCGCAGCCAATGAAAGGCGCTGAGGTCGAACGGGAGTTTCATCGGTCGCCCGCGCGGAGGTCGTCGGCCACCCGCATCGCCCGCACCGTCGCCGCGACATCGTGCACGCGAACCAGATGCGCGCCCGCCAGCGCGGCGGCGACGTGGACGGCGATCGACGCTTCCACTCGATCGTGGACCGGCAAACCGGTGGCCGCTCCGAGGAACCGCTTCCGCGAGGCGCCGATGTAGACCGGCCGGGCGCACGCCTCAGCCAACTCAGGAATTCCGCGGAGCAGCGCCCAGTTGTGCTCCGCGGACTTGCCGAAGCCGATGCCGGGATCGACGACGATCCGCTCGAGTTCGATGCCAGCCGCGCGCGCCGCGAGCAGGCGACCCGAGAGGAAATCCGAGACTTCACGGACGACGTCGTCGTAGTGCGGCTCCGCCTGCATCGTGGCGGGCTCGCCCTGCATGTGCATGAGGACGAGCCCGGCGCCGAGGGATCGCGCCGTTTCGGCCATCGCCGGGTCGTGACGCAGAGCGCTGATGTCATTGATGACCGCTGCGCCCAACTCGCACGCTCGAGCAGCCACCTCGCTCTTGCGGGTATCGATGGAGAGCGGAATCCGGAGTCCATCCGCGCGCGCCGCGCGGAAAACCGGCGCCACGCGGCGCCACTCCTCTTCCGCGGGCACGGGGAGCGCCCCGGGGCGGGTGCTCTCGCCTCCGACGTCGATCATGTCGGCGCCCTCGTGAATCATCTGCTCGAGGCGCCCCACCACCGCGGACGCGTCGAGATGGACGCCGCCGTCGGAGAACGAGTCAGGGGTGCAGTTGAGGATGCCGACGACCCAAACGCCTCCGCCGAGCTCAACCTCCTGATCGCCCATCCGCCAGACGAAGCGGGCGCGTGGAGCGGGGAAGCGGGCGGTCATGGAGGGCCTCACGCAGCCCCGGAACGGCTCAAGCCGTTCCGGGGCTGGGAAGCGGGGTCGGACGGAGGAACGGGGCCTTCGGCTCGTCGGTGACCGGCGCGTTCGGCTTGGTCGGGCGCTCGCTCGGTGGTTCGGGGTCGAGCGTTTCGCCCCGGATGAGCCGAGCGATGTCCTGGCGGTCGAGGATCTCACGCTCGAGCAGATTCTGCGCCAGCACATGCAGCATCTCGAGGTGCTCGGTCAGCACTTGTCTCGCCTTGGCGTACGCGCCCACCACGAGCGTGTGCACCTCTTCGTCGATGATCTCCGCGGTATGCTCGCTGTAGTCCTTCTGCTGCGAGATCTCGCGACCGAGGAAGACGAGTTCTTCTTTCTTGCCGAATTGGAGCGGTCCGAGCTTCTCGCTCATGCCCCACTCGGTGACCATCAGGCGAGCCAGACGCGTGGCCTTGCGGATGTCGTCAGCCGCGCCGGTCGTGATCTTCCCGAAGATCAGTTCCTCGGCCACTCGACCGCCCATCGCCGTCGCCATCGTGGCCAGGAAGTACTCCCGCGAGCGCGAGTAGGTGTCCCCCTCGGGCAGGAAGTGCGTCACGCCGAGCGCGCGTCCGCGCGGGATCACCGTGACCTTGTGGATCGGATCGGCATCGGGGAGGAACCACCCGACGAGCGCGTGGCCCGATTCGTGGTAGGCGGTGTTCCGCTTCTCTTCCTCGGAGAGGATCATGCTCTTCCGCTCGGTGCCCATCATCACCTTGTCCTTGGCCTCTTCGAAGTCGCGCATCGAGATCCGCTTCTTGTTCTTCCTCGCGGCGAGGAGCGCGGCCTCGTTGACCAGGTTGGCCAAGTCGGCGCCGGCCAGCCCGGGTGTCCCCTTGGCCAGGACGACCAGGTCGACATCTTCGTCGAGCGGCTTGTTGCGGGTGTGCACGCGTAGGATCCCTTCGCGACCGCGCATGTCGGGCGTATCGACGACGATCTGTCGGTCGAAGCGTCCGGGCCGCAGCAGCGCGGGGTCGAGCACGTCGGGGCGGTTGGTCGCCGCGATCAAGATGACGCCCTCGTTCGATTCGAATCCGTCCATCTCCACCAGGAGCTGGTTCAGCGTCTGCTCACGCTCGTCATGACCGCCGCCGAGGCCCGCGCCGCGGTGACGACCGACGGCATCGATCTCGTCGATGAAGATGATGCACGGAGCGTTCTTTTTCCCCTGCTCGAAGAGATCGCGAACGCGCGAGGCGCCGACGCCGACGAACATCTCGACGAAGTCGGATCCGGACATGGAGAAGAACGGCACGCCGGCTTCTCCCGCCACCGCCTTCGCGAGGAGCGTCTTACCTGTTCCCGGAGGGCCCAGCAAGAGCGCGCCCTTGGGAATCCGGCCGCCCAGCGCCTGGAACTTTTTCGGATCGCGCAGGAACTCGATGATCTCCTGCAGCTCCTCCTTGGCCTCGTCGGCGCCCGCGACATCCCGGAACGTTACCTTGATCTGGTTCTCGTTGAGGACGCGGGCCTTCGACTTGCCGAACTTCAGCGCGGCCGATCCGCCGGCCTGCATCTGCCGCAGGAAGAACATCCAGAGGACGAAGATCGCCAGCAGCGGAATCCACCAAGAGAAGAGGATGCTGAACCAAGGCGTCGCCAGCGGACGAGAGCGGATCTGGATCCCGGGGCTCTCCGCCCAGATCTTCTCGGCGATATCCGGATCCTCGGCCGGAAGGTAGACCTTGAACCGCTTGAACGACGGGCGACGCGCCGCCGGATCGGCGGGCATCTCGGTCCCGAACTCGCCATGCAGTTCGCGCCCGGCTACCGCCAGCTCCTTGACGTTCTGCGCGCGGAGCTGCGCCCAGAAGTCGGTCAACGAGACCTCTTGCTCATTGGCCTTGATCGTCGTGACCTGCTGGACCACGACCACCAGGAGCAGGCCCAGGAGCAGCCAGAAAGTCACTGTCCGGAAATGCCGCATCGGGGCACCCGGGGTCGGCCGCGAGGGCGGACGCTTCTCGGGCTCCTGGTTGGGCGGAGGCGGCGGACCGCTGCGTTCGAATCGACTCACGATGAAAGGTCTCCTTGGGACTTCGGTCCAGGCTCGATCGCCCCGATGAACGGCAGGTTCCGGTGATGCTCGTCGAGGTCGAGGCCGTAGCCCACGACATATTCATTATCGATCGTGAAGCCGCTCTCATGGAGCGGCACTTCCAGATGGGCTTCAGAAGGTTGGATCAGTGCGCAGTACTCGATCCGGGTCGGCTCGTGCAGCCTCAAGAACCGGTCCACATACTGGATCTTGGTGCCCCGGGCCCGGATCCCTTCCACCACCACCACGGTACGCCCTCGGATGCTCGACCTCAGATCGTGCACCACCCGGACCGAGGACGGATCGCGGTGCCTCGGGTCGTAGCGCGACACCTTGAGAAAGTCGATCTCGTGCGGCTGGTCGAACCGGCGGATCAGATCACCGAGAAAAATGAACCCCCCATTCAACAGACCGATGAAGACCGGGGACTCGCTCCCGATCCGCTCTCGCAGTCGTCCGGAGATCTCGGTGACCCGCGCGCAGATCTGGTCGGCTGTGAACAGGACCCGAAGTCCGGCAGTTCCCAGTCGTACTCGATCGCCCGGGTTCAGGTGCATGCCTCGACTCCTCCCAGCTCGTTCACGGACGGCGGGAACTCACGGCTCACAGAGCGCGGAGCGGGCTCCAGCCGCAGATGCACGCGGTCCACTCGCGCGATGACGCCGTCAGGCAGGTGCAGGATCCGAGGAGGGCCGAGCCGCGCCAGCTCGGCGAGCGCGAGGACGTGCGCCCGTTTCAAGTTCCGCGTCGATCCCTGCACGGAGCGAAACGCTGCTCGCACGCAACCTTCCAAGGTCGCGCGATCATAGGAACGGAGCTTCGGACGATCAAGGCGGATCCCAGCTTCCCGCGGGTCTGGGTGCGACTCGACCCGCGCGTTCGCCAGGGCGGCCGCGATCCGGCGCCGCTCCGCCGCTCGGATCGGCCGCAGCGCGTCGCTCGTCCGCGCCAGGAGTCGCGTCACCGCCGGCCCGAACTCGCGCTCTAGCAGTGGCAAGACCGACGCGCGGAGCCGATTGCGGGCGAAGCGCGGCGAACTGTTGCTCGGATCCTCCCGCCACTCGAGGTCCCGCCGCCTCAGATACCCGCGGAGCTCCTCGCGCCGCGAGTCCAGGAGCGGCCGGACGAACGGCGGCCGCACGGGCGCCATCGCACACAGGCCCTCCAGGCCGGCCCCGCGGAGCAGTTGGAGGAGCAGCGTCTCGGCCTGGTCGTCCTGGTGATGGGCCAGCAGGATCCAGCGGGCGCCGGTCCACGCGGCCATCTTCCTGAGCGCGGCGCGTCGACCACGCCTCGCCCACGCTTCGACCGACTCGCCGTGGGCCGGCGATCCTCGAAGTCGAGTTCCATGGAAGTCGACGCCTCGTGACCTGGCCAGCGCATCGACCCACGCGCAGTCGTCGGCGGAATCGGATCGAAGGGCGTGATCGACATGTCCCACGCAGAGCAACCAACCGCGAGTGGCGGCGTCTCGCGCGACGAGATCGAACAACGCGACAGAGTCGGCGCCGCCCGAGACGGCGATCAGGAGCCGGTCACCGGCTTGGACGCCAGCGCGACGCATCGCACCGCGGAAGCGCGCTCGAAGGCGGAAGTCTTCGCGGTCGATACGGACCATCGGGTCCCGATCCTGGAGGAAATTTGGCGGCGCAGGGACTCGAACCCCGGACCCAGTGATTATGATTCACTTGCTCTACCGACTGAGCTACGCCGCCGTGCGAACTGAAGAGACGCGTAGGATGGGAAGCTGGCCGCCTGGTGTCAAGGGTCGGGTGACTAATTGAGTGCTTGGGGACCCGTCGCTTGACCAGCTCGCCTCTCGAGGCGCGCGCTCGTCCGGCCCCGATCCCATCGGGGAAGCGTCAGATCGTTTGGTTCGCGGCCCGTTCCAAGATTCCTACCTGTTCGAAGGGAGGGCGGGGTGGCGGTCTCAGTGCATTCCCGCGCGACGCGGTCGAGTCTTCTGTCCTTGGCGTTCATCCTTGTCGCACAAATGGGGGGGGGGGCGGAATTCGACGTCCGACGCGATGGCGGGCCCGACCGCGCATGACATTCCAGGTCCGTCGCAGCTCGACTTCTCGTTCGAGCTAGACCCCGCAGATGTCGGGGTCTATTACGACTCGACCACCGGATACTCCACCATCTTCCATCGCGATCTCGCGCCGTTCGCACCCGCCGAGTTCGAGGGAGCGCCGCTGCTCCCAGCGATCCAAGATCGCGCCGTCCTGCAGGCGGGCCGGCGAGTCGCTCAGATCCTGGTCCTCACGCTCGATCCCGTCGTCGTCGCCACCGATGTCGTTCCGTTCCCAGTTCCGCCCGCCGCCGATCCGACCGACTCTACCCAAACTTGGGCCCCTGATCCGTTCTGGTACGAAGAGGAGAACCTCTTCCCGCCAAGACCGGAGTTCCTGACCGGGAATGACGGGTCTAGCGGTATTCGAATCGGTGACTTCGCGGCGCTTCCGTTCGAGTGGGACTCCGCGACCCGCGAGTTGAAGCTGTATCAATCGATCGAAGTGACGTTGATGCTGGAGCCAATCCCGCAGGGGAGTCTGCGCCCGCCCGTCAACGGCCCGAACGTCGCTTCTCGCGCGAGAAGATCGAACTCGAATGGGTCAGCGCGAACGTGATCAATCCCGAGGCGGTCGACGGCTACGACGGACCCGAGTCCACTGCGGTCGTCGCCGACCCGCTCGACCCGCTCGATCCGCTGTACGTCGTGACCGAATCCAATCACGCCACCGGGTTCCATCCCACCGACCGGCCCTCGCTCGAAGGCCCGTCCATCGACATGGTCATCCTCACCAACGACCGTTGGATCACCGGCGAGACGTGGGACGGCTCGATGGTCGAGACGTTTCAGGAGTGGGCTGACTGGCGGACGGAGACTGGCGTACCGACGGTGGTCCGCACGATGGACTGGGTGAGGGCGAATTACGACGGCGGCGACGACCCCGAACGCATCCGGACGTTCCTCCGAGAGGCGTACTCGCTGTGGGGGACGGATTTCGTGCTGCTGGGCGGCGACGCAGAGGTGGTTCCAGCCCGCCACGTTGGCGGAACGCCCGCCGGCGCATCGACGAGCGAGTTCCCGAGTGCCTGGTACTACGCGGGCTTGGACGCGGTGTGGGGCTCGATCAACGAGGGGTACTTCCAGCAACAGGCAGATGTCTACCCCGAGCTCTGGCTGGGTAGGAGGTCGATGTGCGACTCATGATAGAAGTCTCCGGCCGCAGCACCTTGGCCGTGGTCCCGTCTTGGCTCTGTGCCGCGACACTCCTTGTGTCAACGGCACAACAAGCTGCGGGTGAGACGTGGTTCGGCCCGGCTGTCGGGTACACGCTCCCGGAAACGCCGACGTGCGTTTCGCTGGGGCATCTCAATGCCGATCCGTACGTCGATTGCGCCGTAGGGGCGCGGACCGGGAACACGGAGAAGATTTACATACTTCTGAACGACGGGACCGGTGGATTCTCGACTTCGACCATCTTGCCGGTGGCGAATGGTTGGAACGATCTGGAAGTCGGAGATTTCAACGGTGACGGGCGCGACGACATCGCATTCTGTGAAGATCCATTGAAAGTGTACTACGCCGATGTTTTTCACAACTATGCGGTGCCAGCGACGTCTGTGACGTGGCCGAACTCCAGTTATTTCCGCCGAATGGCGGTAGCCGACCTCGACAACGATGGCTTCGACGATTTGATCGGGCGGTACAGCGGGTGGTACTCGGTTTTCGTGTTGTTCGGATCGCCGTCAGGATTGTCCACGCCGCCGTTGGAGCTGCACGTGAATCTGAACGAGGAACATCCAGAGTGTGACTCAGAGGCTACTCCGACGGCTGTGTTCGACATGTTACCGCGCGACGTGGACAAAGACGGGGATCTCGACATCGCGTTGAGCTGCGAGTACAAACACGGAGCGTTTTGCGGAGGAGTCGACCGAATTGGGATCGGATACATAGAGAACCTAGGCGCGCGAGTTTTCGCGGCAGATGTTCGCTGGATTCGAAACGAGCCTGGCGGGGATGGAATTTACTGGGAGCAGTTTGATGTAGCGGAGATGACAGGCGACCTGCTTCCAGACATTCTGTATGAGAGGTCGGACCTCGAAGTCCGCATGCTTGTCGGGGCCCAGTCGGGAGACTGGACTGACGAGGACCTGTCTCTTATACACATCTCCGAGCCCACGAGACTAAGGCGAATCTCGTATGCCGTCTTCTGCTTGA